>WLWD01001824.1_pt1 | contig 125039 bp, 88 predicted proteins | sample 6712731 | NCBI WGS metagenome assembly WLWD01 (sample SAMN12718690, study PRJNA576275) | sponge metagenome | isolation source: marine sponge | host: Mycale hentscheli | place: New Zealand: South Island, Marlborough, Capsize Point | collected 2014-11-01 | reverse complement strand
TTTTTTTTTTTTTTTTTTTTTTTTTTTTTTTTTTTTTTTTTTTTTTTTTTTTTTTTTTTTGCAACAGCATTGCTCAAACTTCATGTGTCAGTTATTATTTAATATTGAAAACTGGATTAAAAGAAGGATGTTTATTTTATATTTTATAGATCTGGTTTGGCCGGTAGAGGAAGTGGATGCTCCTGCCACGCCCCCTGCTACTCCCCCACCTCCCAAGCCTCCTACACCCACTCCTACGCCACCTCCTGTAGAGGAAGAAGATCCCATGGACAGGAGACTGAGAAGAGCCAGAGGTAATGGAATGGTGGTTTTGAAGGCTTGTTAGTTTGCAATACACAACACTGGCTGGAAGAGAGTTAGCTACTGTAAATGCTATCATAGCAAGTAGTGCCACACCATGGCGCTTGATGGACTAACTTCCTGTAAGAATTGGGTTTAATGCTAAAAGAATTGATGTCATTAATGTATGTAGCTATGCATGTGGACTAGAATCAATCGGTCTGCATGTTTTCAAAATGTGTGTGTGTGTGTGTCTGTCTGTCTGTCTGTCGTGTGTGTGTGTGTGTGTGTGTGTGTGTGTGTGTGTGTGTGTGTGGGTACAGCCCAGCTGGACATGCGTAAGTCAGCTGGATTGCTAGCTCTTGAGGAGTTAGTGAAGGCACAGGAGACTCAGACGAGACTCAACAGACATTTCCATGAAGACAGAATGAAGGATGCCACCAGAAGACGAAGAGAGGTCAGTTATACATGCATTGAAGTTATAGTTACGAGTAATTTGTTGTTGTTGTTGTTGTTGTTGTTGTTGTTGTTGTTGTTGTTGTATCTGTCCGTGTGTGTGAGCTTACACCCACTCATACACTCAGAGAGATATACAGTAGATCTGAATTGTGGGAGATCAGTTGTTACCTTTTTTGTTTGTTTGTGTGTTTATGTGTAGGATTTTCAAGTGGAGGAGGCGAGAGAGATGGCTAGGGCAGATGAAGCAAGGAGAAGACTCCTTCACAGAGTGGACAAAGCAGAGACTCAGTCAGAAGTAAGGCCACAGTCTCTTGTAAAGAGTGTGACAAGAGGGAGGAGTGGAGGGAGAGGAGTGGAGGGAGAGGAATGGAGGGAGGCAGACTTGGTGAAGGTTAGAGGGTTAGCGGCCATTTAACAATTTATTATTAACTCAAAGTTCACCTTTTATTTTTTTTATTTATTTTTTTCCATTCTGGTGTAGTTGGTAAAGCGTCAAATAGAAGAAGACTTGAGCATGGCTGCACAGGAGAACCACTCGGTGGCCACAATCATGGGAAAGATGGGCGTGAACCCAAGACCTACCGTGGCACAATGGCTGCAAAGGAAGCAGATGCAAAAGAAGGCAGAAATGCAGGAATCACTCATTACCTGGGACAGAGGTGGGCGTGGGGGGGGGGGGAGGTGGTAAAGAATTGATGGGAGTGATACACGTATGCATACATACACACACACACATACATAATCCTAGCTCATTGTGGACAGGCACAGAACTTGACAGACAAACTGACAGACAGACAGACTGACAGACTGGCTGAGAGACAAACTGACTGACTGACTGACTGACAGACTGACTGACTGACTGGATGGACAGTTTGACAGACCTGACAGACAGGAAGATGGATGGATAGAGAGACAGACTCGACGATTAATTTACAAATAATTCATTCTCCTTGTAGATCGGAAGCGAAGAGAAGCTGCCATTTTGGTGGAACAGACAATCCTGACACATCGTGCCACCAAGCATGCAGCTTGGGGGGCCAAGAAAGACCTCTCCTCTCAAATTAGAGCTCTAAAAACATCTCCTTACAAAGAGAGAGTGACCAAGCCTGTGGCATTCACTCCCAGTTCATATCCTACTGGAAAGAGATCTAAATCCCCTCATGAATCTGCCAACAAGATGAAGACATCTCGAAGGATATTTCCTCCACCGTCCTCTGCGTCTCGTCGAGGAAGAATGTCTAACAAGGTAGTGCCATTGGTGGACACAGAGGTACTGCCCACAACCACTGGGTTCAGAAAGGTTATCACCAAGGTTACGCCGGGGGAAAGGAAAATGCAGCCTGAGGAAATTCATTCGGATCTTTGGAGCAAAGGACAGACTTATGGTAGGAAGTCATTGTGTGTGTGTGTGTGTGTGTGTGTTCTTGATGAATGTGTGTGTTTGTGTTCTTGGTGTGAGTGTGTGTGAGTAGTTGTTTGTGTCAGTGAAGGGGGTGTGTTTGTTTAAGATACTTTGCTATAAATCTGAGTGTGTGGGTCATGTCATGATAACAGATATGTTACAGCCATTCAAGGTGCCATTTCTTACAGCCAGACGAAATAGAATTGTATCATAGAGTTCATTGCTAGAGTATCAACCTGAATGAGTATATATTAGCTTAACATAGCATAGTTTAATTGTTAAAGAACGTTTCGGTCCGTGGACCTTCTTCAGCTATATTATACATTAGGTTGAGTGTAATTTATTTATTTACCCTACAGCGTTACTATGCATGGACAAAAATATCCAGCAGCTGTTATTATCAATAATAAGAGAAGACTTTTTACCGTAAATCAATTATTTTTTTTCCAGCTACTAGTGGTAAACTGGACTTATCCGTTCCTTTCACTTCTACTCCAACTTACTTGCGCGCTACTGGCCCCAAGACGGTCCACGCTGAGCGAACCCTCCACTTCCTGTCTCCACGGGAATACAAAGCTGTCAAAGCAGCTGACAAGTCTCACATGAAACAGCTGAGTCAGCAGTTTAAGAACAGTGAGCCATCAGAGGGGGAGGGTCAAAACTCACAATCTCCAAGGAGATCAACTATGGTGATACGCTCTGTTGATTTCCAGCAGGAGAAGTAAGTTAGGTTATTGTTGTTGTTGTTGTTGTTATTGTTGTTGTTGTTGTTGTTTGTATTCTGCTATTCTTAAAAATTATTACCCAGTTCTTCATATTCTTCTCCCCCTCTCCCCTCCTCCTCCTCCTCCCTCCCCTCTCCTCTCACACCCCTCCCACCTGAACATAATTTTGAAGCTTTTACACCGCCCACATGCTCGTAACACCATTAATTGTCCTGTGGGGCCGTAGAAAAATTCCATGGGATGTTTTATCAAAATTTCAGGGTTTTTTTTCCTACATCCCAAAAGCTGTCACAAGTACATGCCTCTAGCTAAATTTGTTTAATATACTATATATTGGACACACCCATATATATATAAGTGGGTGAATGCTCTTAGCAACACCCATGGACAATTATCAGCAAAGCTGAACAGCTTACACAGTGAAACTTTTTTCACAGTGTTATGGAATAAAATTATTAGCTTTCAATACTTTTGACTGTCATTGCCAAATATCATAAAGTTGATTATAGTGGGCATTGTTTGATGTATGTACTACCAGAATCACCAGACGAGGATCTCATGACAGGGGCTCCTCACTAAGTGGCACTCAATACCATTCTCTGTCAGATAGCATCAATGGAAGAGGGAGGAGCCAACAGAATGGGTCCACCCATAAAAATACTGCCACGCCCATTTTGAAAATGAATGTGATTAACTCTCCTCGAGAGCATGCCCAGCTCACCGGTACATCGTGAGTAGTCGTGGCGAACTGAATTCATTGTCTTTCAAACACGTGAACACAATTAGCTGCATATTTAACTTACCTTAATTGATTTTTAATTAATTTATTGTATATAAAGTGTTGTTGTTGTTGTTGTTGTTGTTTTACATGTATAAATTTGGCAATAATAAGTTAATAATAATACTATCGTATTCATAGTTTTATGTTGTAAATAATTCTACTTCCAGCTAGAGAGTTGACTGCTAGAGCCAGTGCAAGGAGTCAGTGATAGGACTTGTAATGATAACAATGACATATGTACATGTGTTTGTATTGTAAATAATTCAAGTTTGACGAACACGATCACAAGTTTTTTAAATGAAATCAGACAATATCTAAACAGATGTTCATTTACTAGAGGGCCCTGTGACACCCGGGGAGTATAGACAATTGGTTGGTGTGAAGCTCACGGACATCACATGATTCTTGGATAGATATCTATTGAGGATTAGAAGTGTGGGCATGCTCAGAGAAAACTGTCACCAATACGTAGAAGTTTCATACTGCAGGAGATTGGCACCTTGTCTGTCCAGCTATTTGAGCTGCAATGGTTCTGGATGAGTCGATGCATGAAGATGTGTTTGTTGAGACTCTTGTCAATAAAGTTGTGATAGATGTGACACACCTTCGTAAATATCTAGGATTATGATCAAATAGGCCAAATTTTTATTATTTTTTTGGTGTGCTTCAACTGAAGACTAAAGAATATAATAACAATAAAGAAAATGGACAAAAAATAAGTACATTCCATCAGGCATGACTGCAACCACAGGCAATTGTTGCTAGGCAGTTTCACCGTTAGCTCAGTTTAGGTGTTTGGATGAAGCTGGAATAAGTTTAGAGGGTGCAGTAAACGGTACTGAACTGTAGCAGGATAGCTCACTTTGAGTACAAACTAGTCCATCTTTCCTCAGTCCATCCATCACTGGAACCTGCTGTGTTCAGTTTCTTACTAAAATAGTATCCTTCCTTTGTTGTTATTACTTTGGTTGGGAGGCGTGGTTGATTTCGAGTTTTATCAGAGGATGGATAGCCATGCACAGTAACTATGTCATCAAATACTGCTGGACTCAGTACTTATAAATTTAGCTACACTGGAATTAGTATTAAGTCAGACACTTTAGTAGAAATTTTAATCATTGTGTAAACTGTAGCATTAAGAGTGCAAACACTCAGCGTTAGTTTAAACATGCAGTAGTTTGCAAAAGAAGTCACTACTGTTGAACAACATTGAAGTTGTTTTTTGTTGTTGTTGTTTTTTGAGTTTATAACAATAAGTTTTGTTCTATTTACGAATATAAATTTTAACTCATTATAGCTATCAAGATGTAATTAGCTATGGCTTAGTGTGGACAACTTTAGTCTTGCATGCATGACATTTAGCATTGGCCTGCTTGCGCCTCTGGGATTCTTCAGGAGTTTCAAGGACCTTTTTAGGGCATGATGTTTACAATTAGCTATTCTATAACACTCCTGGGGCCGATTCACACTTTCTAATATTCTTTTATGTGCTTGACACTCGGCTATACGACTTTTACGACTTTCTGAGGACTTCATGGCACTCTGTCACTCGAATTTGAAATGACACTTCATTAAAGTATATAAAATGTAATTGAAAATGGAAGTAACAATTGTGCACTCCCACTCCATACCAATGGTGTGTACATTTCACTTCTCATGACTAGCTAAAGCATGCTACAAAACTATTTGAACGACAAAGAAGGGAGGTAAGAAGGGAATGTATTCTACATGTGTTTCTGAGTTGGTATTACAAAGTGGACAAGCATGTTGGATGGACCTACATAATCTTCACACCTAGCTGGACAACACAAGGACAGAGGACCCCTGCCATTGAAAGAACAAGTCCAGCTCCTTTTTTTCCTCTCTACCCACTATGAGTTACATGTGTTGCTTCAGGCATGCCGGCTGCCATATTTTTTTTTTTTATGGTGCACGATATATTTTAATGATAATTAGTAAGGAGTGGGAGTTGAGACTGGGCTGACGTGACAAGTTTTGATAACTGTTCCATCATACAGTGGATTAAGGAGGAGTTGAAACACTGGGAAATATCAGAAGGAAGTAGATATATCTTTCTCGTGTGCCAGGACAAGAGGTGTCCTAAGTGCTTGTGGTTGAACAGATTGGCAGTTTTTAGAGTACATCAGAGAGAGGCCTACAGGTTTGTGGCTGTTCCTATATATAGTTTGGACTTGGAGATAGAGAAAGCAAAGATTGTGAAGCAGATAGTCTAGAACTTGAAAGTTAGTAATCAAATTGAAGGTTAGTGGATAGATTGGACATCTGAATAAAAAACAGTGAGTTATATCTGTAGGCTTTTATTGAAACTAAGCTCTAGCAAATATTTGAAATACATAGCTATAGCTGAATCATCAAGTCAATTGATTGGAAGAAAATATTAATATCTCTTTAATTGTCATAGATTTATCTCCACAATCATAATGAAAACCAATGGCATCCAAAGAATCACCCTTTGCTGTCAAAGTTCACCAAACATTGTCAAACTGGCATCCTTAGTGCTAATAATCCTGCTGCTCCATGCATTTCAAGCTGAAGCAAAAGGAACCGCGTACCGCAAGAAGTATCGCCAGCACCTCAGCAAGCCGGCTCTGTCAGCAGAGTGGCACACATGGAAGTCAATCCATGGGAAGAGCTACCAGTCTCACAGAGAAGAACTGAACAGGCATTCCGTATGGCAGGCCAACAAGAAGTTCATAGAAGCTCACAATGCCAAGAATAAGACACTAGGATACACCTTGGCCATGAACGAGCTTGGAGATCTAGTAAGTAGCTAGGGGAATGCTAAGTGCATAGAGCAGATCAGTTTAATAATGATTCTAGAACTGATTTGAGTATTTCAATGAGCATTTACAATAGAGCAATCGTTTCACTGTAGCTGATCTACAACCTAGTGCCATATTTTTGTTGGAGGGTAGGATATTATATTTAAACTTAATTTGAAGAGGGGAGGAAGGAAATGTCATATTGCTAGAAAGAAATCCAGATAGTTCACTAACTTTAATACCTGCAATCCAATTTTACGAGTAAACCTAGAGCTTTTTGTTGCTATTGGTTTCTATTTTGTTTTGTAGCTGTTGTTTGTTTTTTAATTTAAATATGGCAGTCTTCAATGTAATATTGTGACACTTATACTTGTTAAACAATATTCACTTAGCTAATTAAATAGACAAATTGAAGATATTCCACGCTTCATTGCACTGTGCCCATGCTTGTAGACGGAGGATGAATACCAGGCTCAGTACACCTGCGTCTCTCACTCGTCTGCTAGTATAGAGGAGCACGCTGTGCCCATGTACTCACACCCTCCCAATCTCACACTGCCTGAGGCTATGGACTGGCACACTAAAGGAGCCGTGTCCAGTGTCAAGGATGAAGTGAGTGTGTTAGTTATCATCAAAGGTCCATTGCGTGAAGAATAAAAACAACTCATTAATATAGTCAACACAGAAACCTAATTAATGTTTTCTATCTGTCCTGCTCGCAGAAAATTAATATTTCTCACCGGAATAATAAATTTCATGCTGCAAATAAGTAGAGGATAGGGAAAATTTTCAGATTTTGCAGGAAATGCCTCCCTCTATAGGATTAATATGAAAAAGTTTAATCTCCTGCTTGGAAGTTCCATTTTCCCAGTGCATTTACATGACATCATTGCTAGCCAATCCAGTTACTTCCTCTTGCCACATGTATAGTACCAAACTGTAATGGTGTGAATTCAGGGAGACTGCTGCTCCAGCTATGCCTTCAGTGCTATCGGAGCTATAGAAGGAGCAGAAGCTTTGGCTTCAGGAAAGATGATTCCTCTGAGTGCCCAGAACATCATTGACTGCTCCAGTGAGTTGAGACAATTATTGTAATTTACATTTCAGTTCCAAATATTCCATTCCAGATATGAAATGATTCACTATCAAATTATTCACACCTTCTCATGCACTTGTTACATTTGTTTGATCACTCCAGATCTCTATGGTAACCATGGGTGTCAGAAAGGAGACATGGAGAAGGCCTTTCAGTATGCTATAGATATGGGCGGGGTGGACACAAGCGCCAGCTACCCGTACGAAGGAGTGCAGGGAAAATGCCGCTTCTTAAAAAGTAAGGACCAGTCTGACCAATCAGTAAATGTTTTCATGGTCCTACCATTTCCTAATTTGTTCTTAGGCTCAGTGACCGCTCCATTCAGAAGCTACCAGAGAGTCTACACTGGAGATGAATTAGCACTCCAATCAGCCGTAGCTCTCCAGGGACCTATTGCAATAGCAGTGGATGCTCTTCATAACACATTTAGGGTAAAAAAAGATAAAATAATACGCTATTATTGGATTTTACACAGTTTCCCTATTAATTTTCTTTTGCAAAGTCTTGTGATATCTCTTCTTACAATCTTCAGTAGCTGTCATGCCATGCACTAGAAGTAATACAATTATTTTATTATAATCTTATGTTCTACAATTGATTTCAGTTTTATCAGAGAGGAGTGTATGATGAACCCACCTGCTCCACCACTAAACTCACACACGCCATGCTGGCTATCGGGTATGGCACATACAATGGGAAGGATTACTGGCTACTAAAAAACAGGTTGGTATCCAATGGCAACTCAAAAACCACAGTTGCTAATGCCAAATCCAATAGTGCTCATTAAAAAAGACAACATGAGTTTAGCTAAACAACAACAAAAAACTGATTGAAAAATCAAGTTATATTTTTGTTTGTGTTTTGTTTTCTTTGTAGCTGGGGTACTGATTGGGGTCAGAATGGATTTGTGATGATGGCCAGGAACAAGAGTAACCAATGTGGTATTGCCACTCGTGCAGTCTTTCCAATGCTATGAGGCAATAAAGACAAGCTAATGGATTCCTTGCAGAGTCTTTATCTTGAAGCATTTCCTTCTTGTTGCTTATCCTGTGTTTTTATATTTTGACACACTTTGTATGTAAACATAGAATTTGATTTTGTAATTCACAAACTTCAATTCCCATATTTATATTCCTCATAATGTATGCACCATTAGATCTATAATTATATATTTTCATGTAACAGCAGTGAGGCATAGTAGTTCAGTATTTTCCTGTTAATAAGTAGAATTCAGTTGTCCTGAACTATATTACTTTTAACCGTACAATACAATAAACTTGGTTGGGTGGGGGTTGGCCCCATTGACCCCTCCCCCTTGATCCTTCTGACAATCTGCACATAGATAAGATAAGATACTCATCATGCAAAATAATGGGGAAAATACTGTTTGCCATCTCCATCCAACTCGTGTGGTCCTAGCTCTGAATCTAGCAATCATCATAACCACATAGAAGCCCTCTTTTAAGAGAAATTGTTACAGGAGAGTGTCTTCTGAAGACTAGAAGTATCTAACTAATAACTTGTATGGTGGATATAGACTTTATAATCCCCCCCCTCCAGGAAGAAAAAAAATGATCACAAAATCCTGAGGAAGTGGTAGTACTAACTTATGCTCTTCATTCATATCTAGACCATGTATTATCAATCATTAAAATTATGATGATACAATTTCATAAGTTTTGACCTAAATATTTTGGGCCTCTCTCTGCTGTACTAGTGCTGAATCCACTCCTGTCCATAAGTCGAAACTTTTTCAGAACGCATTTTAAAGAGATAACTAAGTTTGTAGTTAAAGAGGTAGGATCTCTTTGAGGTGGGATGAGTAATACAATGTCATGTGTACACAAATCCATAACAACAGATTTATCAACATGTTGACAAACTATAATAAACCACACACACTGGTGATACATAAAAAGAAAATTTTAGAGACTCAAACTGTTAAGTGATAGTGCATGTCCAACAAGGAAGCAAGATGTTCTTTGTGACTATGGCTAGTATGAAGATTCACACATAACTAACAGTCGATGTATAGCTAAAGTTATCACTTCCTATGGTTCCCTTCCTGTACAAAACAAAAATAATTTAAATTACATTTTTTACATTCAAAATATTTATCCTTTGTTTGCTTGTGTCAGAACAGGATGCCTAGCTAAAAACACCTCTCCCCTCCCTAAACCCTTCCAATCCCTAAATCCCCTCCCCTTCACACTCTATCTTTTAGGAGGTTTTAGCTCTTTTTTCTTCATCAAATTTTACATAAATTGCTTATTCCCTTAACTAACGATTCGTTTTACTTATCCACAATTCACTCTTCTTTCTCTCCCTCCTCCCTCCCTCAGTTTCATAGCAAACATTCCTCAATCTCTCCACCTTTCTTTAATATAGCATGTCTCCCCATCAAGGTAGGTGTGTCTCTCCCATCAAGGTAGGTGTGTCTCTCCCATCAAGGTAGGTGTGTCTCTCCTGTCATGGGTGTGTCTCATAGTCCATATCCACCAGATAAATCCACAGGAGTCAAAAGCATGCGTGACAGCATTTGTGGGGGGTTGGGGGCAAAACTTAATGAGGTGTCAATGTATCTCTTGATATTTAAATTACATTTTTAGTTATCTCAAACATGGCAAAAATAGGAATCTCAGATTGCTGTGTATGTGATATTATTACTAAAATTAGCACACAACTAAAAATAATCTCTGTCAGTTTGATATAGTTATTTCCAGGAAGCTCACCCACAATAAAATGCCACTAGAAGCTGCTGAGTACTAATTTGATGTATAATTAGCCCATCCTAAAAGGTAGTGAGAGTTCCAACCAAACCCAATGTTACAATCTTTGCAATGATTTCAATGTTTTATCAAATATTCAATCTTGTAAAACTAGATAATATATAATGATCATTTGCTATAAAAATACTAAATAAGCTATAATAGTATTTTTTTATAACTGAAAAATTTCAGACTTCCAGACAAATAGTTTCATATCTCTAGTAGTCTCAAGCTAACCAAAGTTCAAAAGATATTGTTCACAGGATAAAATCACTTCTGAAGTGTTTTTAAATGTTCCACATAAGTACTGATCGAATGATTTCCAGCTTTCGGAAGAAACTTGACTTCCACTGGCTTGTATAAATTAACCCACTCTCCACCTGATACAAGCAATCCATCTGAAACTAGATCACCCTCCAAGGTGATCGTGTTGGAGTCTAGCTTTTCAAACGATTTGGCAAAGGTGATATCCCCTACAGGAGGGCATCCATAAACGTACTGGATAGGCTTAACATTGGCATACTTGAGTGTGATGCTGTATGTCGTAAGGGATGCCAGTGCTGCCCCTAAGCTGTGGCCAGTAATATAGAGCTTTTTCTTCCCTAAGTGGGGCTTTATTTTTCTTTCAACTGAGCTAAAAACAGACTTATAAGCTTTGATAAAGCCACGATGAGCTTTAACATCTCTATCACTGTCAATAGGATCTGAGAAAAACTTGAAGTCTGTTATAACATCTTTACTACTGGTTATGGTCGTCCCGCGAAAAGCCACTACGACAGATTCTTCATTGCTTGCTACAAATCCATTCGTGTCTGTACCTTTATCGAAAATCTCCATGTCAGCTTGCAGATTGAATTTCGATAGTTTGCTTTGAACTTCTGAGTAAGGCTCATAAGCAAGATCGCTAAGTTCCGCCATTCGAAGTGCAAGAGCTTTATCAAAATTGAGTGTAAAAGAGGCAGGTGGAGAGGCAGGAGTTGCACTAATGCACGCTTCAATTCTTGTGCGGCAAAATCCCAGCTGTTTGTTGTCATCAAAGATTACACCTACATACATATTCTCTATTGGACCTTCCTCCTTTTCCTTTATCTGAGATAGTTTTGACACTTTGGGACCAATCATAGTCCTATTCTTGCCAATGAAGCCCTTTGGATCAAAGCACAAATCCCTGTATAAAAACAATTAATGAGAATAATGTAGAACTTAAGAAAACGCACAAAATCTCAAAAAGAACGTACTTTTCTAAACGATACACTCCAATCCATGTCTTTTCACTAGGCTTTTTCTCATCCAATCGCAAAACCGGATCAATATAAATGTAGGCATGATTGAGGGTGATAGAGAGGACTATTTGGTCCGGTTCAGAACCTGCACCTTTGGCTGGACCCAATTTCCGATTTTTTAGATCAGAAAAGCGACTTTTCGGTTCTTGTCCACCGGATCGATTTGGAGCAGCATTAGTATTGACATCAGGAAGACTGGCCTGGTCAAGCAGAGGAAATAGCAGCTGTTGCTGGTCTGGAGTAAAAGTGTCCCACTGTTTGCTCAAGACGGCCAGTGAAGAGGAGACAAGAACCACATTAGCGGCTGCAGTTTCAATAGCCTGTGTCTCTGTGTCAGGCCTGCTGGATGCTATATCAGCCAGTGATGTAGGAGTAAATGGCGATGAAGGATCATTTGCATAAATATTCATAACTCCCCTCAGTTCATTAGTTTCAGCTTTGAGGCGCTTATTTCCGTGAAATATCCGAAGCTCAAACTTATCGTAGCGTTTGCTCGATACAAACACATGCGTCGCCTTAAGCTTTCCACAGTAGTAGGACCCTTTAGTTTCTCTGACGCCATCATCTATGTACTTGTAAGTCAAGTAGTCGTCATCACTTCCATTACTTGGGAAAATGCCCACCCAGTAGGTGTCATCCTCAGGTGGCTTATTGAGACTCCAATGCATTGTAGGATAGTAGTAAAAATATGTAGTGTGCACAGAAAGAAAGATGTCATTGTATATTTTTGAAGGACATGATGCACTCTGCTCTTTCGAAGTAGTTGTTGACTTTTTGTCAGGAGCCTGGTGACCAAAGTTCTTTGCAAATGCTGCTATGCCCTTCTCTTTATCACTGCCACTAAGTAGTTTCCAAGAAGCAAGAAAACGTCCTAGTTCTTCTGCCATTGTTTTGGTTGAAGTTAATGCCTATGCATTTTTACAGGCCATTTTATAGTCTTAGGGCTAACAAGTTCTAATAAAATAAGCCATCAATAAAATATTAAACTTGCAATACATGAAGTAAACTTTATTGGCAAGATTCAACAGAAGGTAAAATATATTATTTGTCCCAAACTTCCGGGAATGAATTTTGAATATAGTTAGAATTGTTTGCACTGTACCAGCAATCAACCCCTTAAAATCTTTACTTCCTTTGATGCTCTGGTATCAGTGCTGATAATACACACATTGAACTGTTCCTAACTTCATTCCTATCTTGAAATCAATACAAGTATTATGTAAACATAGGAAAGAGGCAGATTCCTTTTCTTGTAAAAGAGATCAATGCCTATAGAAAAACTGGATTCCTAGTTTATATATGTTTTTCCAATGCTTCTATCAATGCATGTTATAATACATATCATGTACACAGAAAACCTTTAGTTCACATTTCTCAGTCCAAACAGAATGCATGAATACTTCCTTCTATGCTGAATTATAAAAGATGTGCATGCAAATATTGAACAACAAAAGAATTATTCAACTTTTGAATGAGTAAGCAATATATACTTTAGCCCAGCAACACTCATAACAAAGAATACTGGACTATCATTCTCAACACAACTGAGTATTACTACATAGCTGTTGAAATTATAGAAGCACTGGACTATATACCTCGGCACCTCTAAGTATTACACAGCTATTGATATAATCTATAGAAACATGAACTATATAGCTCAGCACTACTGACTATCACACAGCTGCTACACACTTTAGCTTATTAACACCACTCGGTATATTGTTCCACTGAAAAATAGTTTACTGCATGCTTGGTCAAGTTTGCTTAAACTGAATTAAAAATCTACAACGTATCCACATTTGTATTATTCACTCCCTTAATAAAATATTAATTTAATTCCATTGAAAACTACACAATGTTTATAAAACAACTGAACAATAAAACACAGCAATGAATAAAGAAGGTAATAACAATAGTGTCAGCATCAACTGCAAAAACAATAAAATATTCTTAAAATTGATATCAAAATAAATGTTAAATCCTTGTGGGGTGGGGGGTGGGGTCCCGTAGGATGACTGTATGCTTTGAAAGTGGGGGGGGGGTACCGTAGGATGACTGTATGCTTTTGGGGTGGGGGGGGGGGGGGTCCCGTGAGGATAGGAGACTGTGTGCTTGTGGGGTGGGGGTGAGGGGTGGGGTGAGGGGTGGGGTTCCCGTTAGGATGACTGTATGCTGTGGGATTGGGGGTGGGTCCCGTAGGATGACTGTATGCTTGTGGGGTGGGGGTGGGGTCCCGTAGGATGACTGTATGCTTGTGGGGTGGGGGGTGGGGTCCTGTAGGATGACTGTATGCTTGGGGGGTGGGGTCCCGTAGGATGACTGACTGCATGTGCCTATCACAAAGCAATAGCTGGAGATATGAGCACTCTACTAGTATACTGTCTATTGACTGATGAGAATGTCAAGGCTATATCAGTCTTTCTAATCCAAATGACAGCTAAGGTGGCTGTGTGAAGACTGTAATAACCATTGAGATAGCATAATTAATAAATATTACTGTTCAGTTCATAAGTGAACACAGGCCAGGCCTTTAGCAGAATTATGAAGAGGAGGATTATAAAAAAAAAAATCCAAAATGCCATGTTTGGGTAGTTCTTGTGAAATGAGTGGGTAATTAGAATTGCTTATCTTGAACCAAAAGAAATCCTATTTCAGTGAACAATTAAATGATGGGAGCATCTGTAATTAGTCTAATCAACCAATCTTATGCAGCTGCCTCATCTATTATTTTACTCAAATTGAAACAAAAAATATACCAATGTGTATCCTAAAATATATAGTTACAGGTCGGAAAAAAACCCCTCTAATCACAACTATTTTATAAATTAAATCTCTATTGTGAATATCATTACTTTATAAGAACCTTTAGTTCTTGTTCTTACAAATATTCAACAACTGCTCTTCGAAGATTGAACAACTATTTTCAATCCTCCCAAACTGCTATATGGCTAACTGCTATAGTTTATGCTGATATTGAAACAATACTGACACTGTTTTTACTGTCAAAAAATAATATCCTCTCAGAATTCAATATTTAAGTTTATTGTATCAATGACCGTGTTTTCTTAATGTCAATTTTCATTTAAATGGGTATGGTTTAGAAGATAAAAGAGTGTGCATTGGGTGTGGTCAATCTTTATAACTCCCTTATTGACTACCCCAGCTATTGTTATTATTAAAAAAAAAAAGTAAATGTGCATTATATACCGTAGTTGCTGTAGTTACAGCCATGGATTAACATTTCCCAGTGTTATTCCCTCCAATCGACTGCAGAAAAAAATTGTTTTTGTACCACAAGAGAGTTAAATTCACGCACAGAAGATTTTTTGTCGACAAAATAGAGTGAGATGTACAAATAATTACGGTATATAGTGATGTATCTTTTTTAGCTACGAATAAAAATCTAAATTGTTTTATTTATTTTTTGTTTACTAGTACAAAGCTTTCTTTGAGAATGATTATTCCACCCCCCCTCCCCTCCCCCCCCCCCCCCCCCCCCTTCCCCCCCCTGTATAAAGAACTGACACGGAGAATTATTTATTGGAGTACTAAGTTGTGACCTTTGAACCTCACTGGATATCACCGCGCAATCACCACTTTTTTTTTATAGGTGGCGGAGAAGAAAAGAAATGCATTGTGTTGGAATGACCTTTGCTAGTAGTTATAGCAAACCAGCCTTGCTTACCAGTTTTCTGGGTTTTTACTCTACTGTCCTCTGGTGAAGCCTATCCAACCTGGCTAGAGCAGCTGCTATAATATCAGCTGGGGGTGTGGAGAGTTTTAAGGCCAACTTTACACCAGGGTTATCAACCCTAGTACAAATTGATTTTTAGCTGGAATAAACCACTTATTATACTCCCTGGTCAGAGTGGTATGGCTAGATATTTCACTCTCAGGCTTCATTTTCACTCTGGTTCTTGAAAATAGATTAGCCTGCTCAGTGCGAAGTATATTGCCATATCACATTCTGACTCATAAAATGACTCATGTAATAAGTACTATATATATATATATATATTTATTGCAGCTTTGATATTTTTACTTGAATATTTCCGCATCACGCGAGCGTTCTGTATTCTCCCATATTGTACGGTTTATATTGTACGGTACACTACGCATGCGCGTAGCGAGTAAAATCAATGAAAATTGAATTGTAACCGGTTGAGAAAAAATATCAAGGCAGCAATAAATCACTTATCACACTCGTCGTACAATATGGGAATGATATTTTACTCTCACGCCACATTTTCACTCGCCTTTGGCTCGTGAAAATATTTTGCGTGCTCGTAAAATATTTTCCCATATTGTACTCTGACTCGTGCTATAAGTATTATATATATATATAAATATATATATATATATATATATATATATTGCAGCTTTGATATTTTTACTTGAATATTTCCGCATCACGCGAGCGTTCTGTATTCTCCCATATTGTACGGTTTATATTGTACAGTACACTACGCATGCGCGTAGCCAGTAAAATCAATGAAAATTGAATTGTAACCGGTTGAGAAAAAATATCAAGGCAGCAATAAATCACTTATCACACTCGTCGTACAATATGGGAATGATATTTTACTCTCACGCCACATTTTCACTCGCCTTTGGCTCGTGAAAATATTTTGCGTGCTCGTAAAATATTTTCCCATATTGTACTCTGACTCGTGCTATAAGTATTATATATATATATATATATATTTATTGCAGCTTTGATATTTTTACTTGAATGTTTCCGCATCACGCGAGCGTTCTGTATTCTCCCATATTGTACGGTTTATATTGTACGCTCCTTGTAGCGCGCGCGTAGCGAGTAAAATCAATGAAAATTGTATTGTAACCGGTTGAGAAAATTTTCAAAGAAGCAATAAATCACTTATCACACTCGTCGTACAATATGGGAATGATATTTTACTCTCACGCCACATTTTCACTCGCCTTTGGCTCGTGAAAATATTTTGCGTGCTCGTAAAATATTTTCCCATATTGTACTCTGACTCGTGCTATAAGTATTATATATATATAATATATATATACACTGCAAAGCAATAAGCTATATCAATGCTAGTGTCCTAATATTTACTTCACAAGTAACTTGAAGCTCGTTTCTTACCACATACTGGAGGGCTTCCATATTGCCAGTGCCCATCATTCAGACACAAATTAGTGGAGTTTCCAATAAGTGAATAGTTTGGTAGGCATCTGTAAAAAGCTATAGAGCCTGCAAATGTGCCTAAGTGGACCACATATCCATTCATGGGACGATGCAACACTCCACAATCTCTAGCTACAACAAATATATAATCACATTTTTAATTTTCACTTCAAATACTTTGCCATAAGTACATGCCTACTTCACTTCACAGAATTAGTATAGTAGGACCACACACATAGCAACTTATTAATTCACGAGTAAATTATTCACAGGCTCGACTCAACAATACAGAGCGAAAGGAGATGCACCCGGCAGGCAATAAGCCTAGGCATCTCCTATTCAATGCTCCATCCATCCCACTACCCATGAACCATAGCTCTTTTATAAAACAACAGTTCAGCTCAGTCATTATTTTATATTTAATATCCCCAGTCACTTTTCACACTTGTGTAGAATAATTTGCACAAGTAGAACAGGATTAATTTGAGTTATATAGTATACATACCGATACAGTCAGACGCATTATCTGACCAACTTCCATTACTCAGACATGTTCTAAAGACATGTATATGGCCTATATTACACCCATAAATAGCACGATCACCTTCCAAATAGAAATTATTCAAGTGATCCTGAATGGTGTATTCAATATGCCCAAATTCAGGAAATCTAAGGAGAGGGCATGTGATTACTGGAAGAAAAGGAAAAAAAAAGATAACTGTGCAATTTACTACAAAACATTTAGATATAAACACCTGAGGTTCACACATTAATGATTTAGTATTCTAATGCAGATGCTAATGTAAAAGCTTCTGAAATATTGTGATATAATGTATTTATCTTAGATTATAATAAAATATAGCCAGACTTTATTCGTAAGTGGCAAATTTGAGAGGTAGAAACATTGTATTGTTTGGCCTGACCACACCCATTAATTAAATCATGATTGTATCGATCAATTGGCTGGAATAAACAAAAGAGATGAGATAATATTTTACTTGATGGTAGTTACAGTTTACACAACAACTATTCAGTTCATCTTCTTGGCTTTATTGGCCTTATGGGGATTCAGCCACATCATGAAACTAAGCTATTTTTACTCTGGCTGTTAGTGCACTCACTGACAGATTAACACAATAATTGAATAACAAAATTTGTGTATGGACACAATCTCTGGAAAAATGATTAGCTATCCTAGTTTGCTGAGTCAACAATATTAAGTCTCTGGGTACACCCAATTAGCCTTCAGTTTGTGCAGCCACAGATGGTAAATCAGGACAACTATTGTTAAAGAACTATGACAAACAGCATATTAACTTACCACAACCACTACCTCGAATAGAAATGAAACTCTAGTAAGTTTTTTTGTGTTTTAACTGCACCCATAAAAGAATTCAGAGCAGTCAACAATTCAATTTCTAGGGTGATGTGGTAATGATCGATACATCAGAAGATTCTGTTTAGTGAAGTAAGGGGCGTGGTCAAAAGCAGAGCTAACACAAAAATACGTGAGGGTCAAAGTACAAAATGACATACATACGCACACACATATATAAACAAACAAACATCCCTGATTTTCAATTGTGTCACCCCTGACAGTGTCGCTCGTCAATTATTATTTAATACCATTGCTGAATCATTTATATATTTAAGTGTGGTATTATTTTGAAATAGTGGAAAACTAAAATAATGATCGGATTGGTCACAACAATCTTTTTGCGACCTTGCTGCACTTTTATCCTAGGCAATACCTAGGTGAAATTCCTGGGCAATACTATTTAGCAACGTTAGGAAAAGTATGAACAGTAGCAGAACTGGAATGAAAATATTTCATTGATGAAATGATAGTACGAGATTACGACACAATGATAACATGGAAAACTGTGGTATTTGAAGATATAATAGCATTGAAAAATGTGATATTAATAGCATGAGTGGAGTGAGAAAATTTTCACGAGGCAAAGCCTAGTGAAATTTCTCACCACACGCATGCTATTTATCCAAATACCAGTTTTCCGTGCTATAGCCAAAGATAACAGTACATTTGTGCAGCTAAGAAAACCATAATATTGTACCATATTTCCATCAAAAAATTAATTTCATTCAGGTTCTGCTATTATTCATACTTTCTTACCGTTGCTAAATAGCATTTCCCCGGAATTTCTCTGCGAAATTGCCTAGCGGGTAAAAGTGCGGCAAGGTCGCGAAGAGATCGCCGTGACCAAGTCATTCTTTCAGTTTTCCACTGCTCTAGTATTTCAAAATAATACTGACACTTTTTTGTATTGAAAAATGACTCCGGCTAGGATATTAGGATATATAGCATTCATGTGGTGAGAAATTTCACTTGGATTTGTCTCGTGAAACATTTCTCGCTCCACTCGTGCTATTAATCCCACTATACTATAGCAGTAACTTAACTGTAGAGTTGATGTTTAAATTATTACCATGTACCACTAACTTATATCTCAGCAAATAGTTTGAAAAAACAACAACAACATGAAACTCGCACGTACCTCGTATTACACTCACAATGAATTTATGTCCTCTATGGATACAATCTGTAGAATTTTCTAAATAATGTACAAAAATATAATTATCTTAGAGTAGCTCTGAAATGAAAACCAAAACTTTTAATCAATACAATAGATATAGGATTTAATTCTTATTGTGACTTATAAGTTAGTTCATATTTTTCTAAGACTACAAAATATGATACAAAAATAGCAATTTCTTTGGTACGTGATTGGTATTCTTAGTGTTGCCCCTAGTTTATTGTCAAGTTGTTTAAAATATATCTTAGATCTACAGTATGTCTGTATTCATATGCTCACCTATGAAATAGTATCATTGCCATAGCGTATGGTGTTCAAAATTGTACCAGGAAAATATCTTACACTCCAAACTCCTTCTATTTCCTGAAGACAAGCGCCCACAACTATATCCGAATGTCCCCTACAAGTGTATGGTGCTGTGTCACACTGACATCTGTCATACTGCTCTCTGAATTGCTTAAAAAATACATCTTTTTGTCTTTAAACAATAGTGACACACATGTGATAAAACACAGCCTACTGCATAGTCACCAAATTAATGGAGGAGAACACTAGGACAAACAGGCGCACAAGAAATTTAAGGTAACCGTGCCCTTTAATTACTGTGCCTCTTAATTGAAACCAATTGTGAATAACAGCTTCTCCAATCTGACACTTTATTGAAAACACAACGAGTTGTGGTTTGAATCCTATCACAATTATAAGAACTTTTCTGTCTGCCAGGACTCGGGTACAGGAGCCCGATATCGGTCTGATCAAATCAACTTGCCATAATGAGATGCTACTAGAGCTAGAACTAATCAAAACCTACTATGGGATATCCTGGCGAAATTATCCGTGGTTATTCTGAGTTATTACAAACAGTCTGCAAAGTTCATAAAAAAAATTTGTTGTGTGCGGTTTAAAGAATTGGACCTCAACCCTCTTGCATTCTAGCTGATACTATAGGTCCTAATGGAACATCCTCTTTATGTATTTTGGAGAGGCCATATATCTAACTATATATCCATTCAATTTTGCTGGTTGGATTTTTAAAACGTTTTTTGTATGTGGTTTCATCTGCTAATAAATTCTTCATTTTCATGTTATAATTACATTTGTCCATTAGAACAGTTGCATTGCCTTTATCAGCAGGTAAGATGACAATACTATTATTTCTGAAAACAAAATAAATAAAGTACTCAAAAAGTATGAAGAGAAGAATTGTCTAACAAGAGATCAAAAACTTAAATTATCTCCACAGTATTCTACACCACCTCAGATATATGGCCTCCCTAAAATACATAAAGAGGAAAAAACAACTAACAGAAGCATTAATTACACAGAGCACCAACACCATCTTGAATTTAGACAAAGACCTCGAGTTCAACTCCACGTGAACTCCGTTCCTACAAGAACTTTAGCGTCAATTGACCCACGGCTAAGTTCATTTTTTCTCCTTGACAATTTTGTTTATTTATTTTAAACGGTCATAAATATACCTCACCTTACAACTGAAGAAGGCTTACAAGCCGAAACATTTTGTGAATTATATCAAAATTTTAATGCTACTAGCTAAGCTAAAAATATTGAATTACCAATTAATATACTGTAAACATCTGCCTCAACTATTTTAATTATATTCTTAATTACTGAAAACTATGCTAGACCTATCAACTTACTACAACAATGATCTGTGTATTTTGAAAAAACTATAATTATTGTCTTGCAAGTTCACATAGAAAGGATGCCTATTAAACAATAACAAATAATGATGAAAAACCAGTTAAATAATAAGCCAACATATTGCATATACATAGCTATAATGTATAATTTTTTCAATGCTTTATTAAAGAAAATTTAGGTCAGTCATCACTGATTGGTTAGGTAGCCAGCCACATACGTTACATTATCCGCCAAACCTTCCGTTGTTCAGTTAATTTACCAGTTAAAGCCACTTGCCATGTAGTAAAAACTGTGTACTAAAACAATATAAAAGGCTTCTGGGTTTACTGTGATTTCAACCTCCATAGAGACCGATACCAACGAACCTTGTCACTTCCGCAGTTTCGCTTCCTAAAGGGGTGTGGCCAATATTTGGTTCATTTGTGTTATAGTGTCAATGAGCGATTATTTGTGTGCGTTGGATAATAATGATAGTTGTAGGTACAAAACAATAAAATATTATAATATATGAAACGATATAAAATAATCCTACGTTTGGTGTATATAACATAACAATTGCCATGCAAATCCAATTGTGTATGTTGGAGAGTAGAAGGCGTATTTATTAAAAATTACATTATATGCATAATAAAGACAAATACAACTATTTGCTAGCTAGTGAAAAAGTTCTGGAATAATGGATGGAATATAACATTATCACAAATGCAGTATGAAAATGACTAAAGTTAATATGAATACCCATGGGTTACTTTTTATAGTAAAGACTTCATTATCAACTGTAAGAAAACATACATTATAAGGAATATTAAGTAATATTTAACATGAGTGAATCTTGTGAAAATTATTTGTTTACACAATGATGCATTAACAGATGAGGAGCCAGACGTTAAAAATGAAGTTCCAGAGGAAGCTAATCCTGAAATACTGAGATAGCTAGTGAGTGAATGATACAGTGTAGCTGCAGTGCAAATGATTTTTCAAAAAGCTGGCCTACTATTAGCAAAGTAATAGCACAGGTAACCTGTGCTATTAGGGAGCAATAGCACTCGTAAAATGATTACCTGTGCTATTACTCATACAAATACATAGATCTGTTAGTAGTTAGCGAAGAAATAGTGATAGCTATATAGAACTCTGTTACTGGCACCTTCGAACTTCACCTTACCTATTCAGATCTCTGTCCTCCTGACTGAAGTGATCTCTACCATTGCTTAGTATCTTAATTGAAGTGAAAATCTATCTAGCCCTAGTAATTGGTAGAAGTTTGCTCAGTATAAGCTCAATTATGTGGTTAATTTTGGGTTGTGCTCTAGACAACTAGTCCTCCGAACCAGTAGTTGTTTGTCTGTCTATCAATTTTTTGGAAGAGCAATTTCATAAAATCTGCAAGAATTAATCATGGGAACACCTTTACCAGTAGTCAGTGGGTCTGTCTTGTCTGATGTAGTTGGTCATACTAAGCTGCATCACCCACACAATGAATGTAATCATAGATAGCATTTCTAAATATCTTTCATTTGGTCGTTTCTCACTACACTCTTACAATTCCAAGTGAGCACAGAGTATGACACAATAAGAACTTAGTGTCTTTCAGAAGTTTGCACCCAGTAGGATTTAGATTTATTAAACTACTTATGCTTTACCACAAGCAAAAAAGAACAGAAAAGGTCAACAAATCTCGGTTTGTCAACACCAACATCTTTTCATCAAACCAAAATGATTACAATGACTGTCTCACATTCTTTTCATCAATACTTAAAAATTCTAAGCATATTTTGACTTTTCATCAGCAGTCACCACAATTTGAATCCCCCACTCTCACAGGTATAGATGCACAACTATTTACAAATAATAAATAATAACGAAACTCTTACTCCTGATTATTCAGAAATATCAACAGCAGAAAAGAGCTCAGTCTTCACAATAAAAGCAATAGATGAAGCATTATACTCATTAGCATCTTCATATTTGAAATTTTTCTAGAAATTTGAAATCTACTCCATTTTCTGAAAATGATATACCTGTCACCAATAATTATGTTCAAAAACATTTTCAAAAGTCAATCAAGTAATGATGTATGATCACATTTTTAACTCGCGATAGGAAAGAGGATTAAGTAAAGAAGCATCAACTATGCAATACTTAATGTTCAATAATACGTCTTACCACATAATGGTGGCTGTCTCAAAAGCCACCGTCCATTGTACTGACATATATTAGTGGAATTTCCCATCAAAGTATGTGTTGAGTCACAAACATATTTCGCAATGGATTCTGGAGTGGTACCGGAGTACATTACTAACCCATGTTTAGGACTGTGCAGTGGTCCACAGTTCCTCACTATATTACACCCATAGCATTAAATACATACTTAATTGATTACTAAAATATCGTATATCCAATTATGCATTCATTTTTTATTCACAATGTTTACTGACACTAAGTGAAGTATAATCGTGACAAGACAATATTATATTCATTGAGTTAAGTTGGATTTGGTAAAGTATTTCACATGCAAGTAATTTTATTTTCATGATGAGGCAGGTGAGTGAAAATATAGCCTGATAGTGAAGTATCTTGCAATATCAAGCTCTGACTCTGACAGTGTAATACGAGGTTTATTCTATGTAAGCTATCTCACAGTACATAGTTATTGCATCAATTCCAGATGGACTAACTGACAGAGAGTAATGAGTCAGTATGGCAGGAGATAATACTGAGATATTCCAAGAATCTCAAGATCATGAACCTAAAATGCTATTAAGATATCTAGAATAGAATTATTATTGTGTGTAATATAAAACGATTAACTCTCTTTATATATACAAAAACAAGTTTCAAACACTCAGAAAATTTTATATTTTATCCATAGTTTCACTACCCCTCTAATTTTTTACAGATTTCAATAATGAATATATAAATATCTATCAATTCTTATAAATTTAAAAGTACAACTTCTACATAATCTTAACAATAGAGCAGCTAGCAGGTATCAGATCATCTCAAATCATTAATGTCACCAGCTACTTTTCATACCATTTTGATATAGCTAACTGGGCACCAGCTAGAAAAGTTTACATACCAATACAACGAGGCTCACTATCTGACCAACTTCCATTACTCAGGCATATTCTAATGAAAGAGCCTTTCAGTGTATAGCCTAGATTACACTCATAATGAACACGGTCACCTTCCAAATACAAATCACTTAAGTTATTATGAATGGTATTTTGAATAAGTCCAAACTCAGGAAATAGAAGACGAGGACATCTGATAACTGGAAGGAAAAAATGATAACTAAATGCAATTACGATAATTGGTATAAAAAACCTGAGGTTTATAGCTATTCTTTTTTCTTTTTTTCTTCTTTTTTTTACAAAAAATCCAAAATGGATTAAAAGTTGGATAGTATAGATGCTTATGTAAAAACCTCTGAAAAGAACTTGTGCACACTGAAAAATATGTTAATAGCTTTACTATTATACACAATTATCCATAACAATGCAAGTTGTTGTTAGCAAAACATCACATAATCAAAGTTTTTGTATATTATGTCTGATAATGTAATCTGTTGAAAATGCAATACCACCTTGAGCATAGCTATGTACACAAAACAATTTTACATGGAAACTCCTCAAAAATATATAAGCTACCTACCACATATTGGAGCATGCCCAGTCCAACCATTCATAGTACAAGTTCTAGTATTTTTTCCTTTAGGAATTAATTCATACCCAGTCCTGCAACTGTAAGTTGCCATGGAGTTTAGGTTAAAAAATTGCCGAAGAAATCCATTATCAATTGGTTCTAAATGCCTGCAGAGGTTGCCTAGAAAGATTAATAAAATATTGCTAAGTTTCCACTTAATTGACTGAATAATAAAGATAGCACAGTGCTAAATAGCTAGTAGCTAAATAAATTTATAGTATTGCTTATTGACTGTAAAAAGAATCAAATAGCTTTTAATAATGTTAATGTACAACAACTACTATGTACATATCATAATTGTATAGTTTTAAATACTACTAATTCTCGGTATACAATTACACCACTAATTAATTATGAGTGGTCATTGACTAGTGTCAAAACTCTAGTGCACATGTGCAATATTATTTCTCTCGAGGCATAAATGTTCGTGATCTTCATATCCAAGTGACAGACAGACAGAATGAATGACAAACTAGTATAACCCTCTCTCTCATGCATGCTGAGGGTTAATAAATTTATATTCTATAAAAGTACAAATAGCTAAGTACAAGAATAGCAGCGTAAACATGGTGCAAGTTGAACAGCCTTATCAGGAGTTTAACTGAAAATGTTTCAACCATAAAAGGAGTTATATGAAGCAGAAAGAACAGTATTTAAAAATATGTTACGCTACGATATATTCTGACTGACAACAAATTATCCAACAACTGATAGTTTGTTTTCTTACATAAGACTGATTTCTTTGCACAATAATTACCATTAAAGCTCTACTAAAATATTAGCCATTACACTGCAAGGCAATTGGCATTATTTTTTATGAAATTTTTACTTACTGTCTCCGTCATCTATAATGACTAAGACATACTCTGAAGTTCCCGCAAACACTGCTCCTCTGGTCAAAGGTGTAAAAGTTACCGTTAAATTTTCATTTCCCTCAAAATGATTGTCTCCATAAATAAGGATATTGCGACAGAAATTGTCTCCTGATTCTGATGTATAGGGAATTATCAATGGAGATGTATCGATTCTAAAATCTACATTTTCTATAATTTCAGTACGTATTAAACGAAGCATATTAATAAAGTAACTTGAACTCACCTGTGCTAGATTGACTACTAGCAGACACTCCCACTAATAGATCTATATGTCGCCCTATGCTTGAGTTCAAAGTAACACATAATTGTTCCTTGCTAAAAAATGGCCTTGCTTGTTCCGGTATTATACGTATGATTGGAGCTCTAATTCTTAGATAAATTTCTAAATATAAATGGATGAATATAGTTACTTTACAAATACAATAAAACCACAAAAGCATTGTAGTTTTGGCTCTTATCTTACAAATTCATGATAATAGCACCTAGTATTTTTTTCCTACGCATTTACGGCATTTTCCCACTTTTATTTGTGGTGAATTGCCTTGACAGTTATCAAGTTTGATTATGTGGATCTATAGTTTCAATTTGTGCATCATAGGAATACTTCAACCTCTTTGTTGCACTCATCACCTGGTGGCTAGCCTATTCAATGAGTTTAGATGTGATCCATATAATATTTTCATAGCATAAAAATACATTTGAATGATTTATTAATTTATAAAATGGAAAAATATGCAACTAATGTGAAATATTAAAATCTCTCAGCTATATTAAAGAGTTACTTCCCATACTGAATTTGTAGTGTCAGATAGGATTCAAAATTTTCAACCTCACAAGGTATTTGTATTATGTTAAAAGAATGTTTTTTACAATTATCTATAATAACAAGTTTGTGTGTTAGTAATGTCGACAGTGTGCGTTCATGAATTATTCATAAGCTGAGCAGAGTTGGTAAAGGATTGTCAGTACTTGAATGGGAAAGAAAGGGGGGAAAATAGAGAGAGAAATAAGGTACTGAGTCGGATTTGAACTCCCGATTTATCCACCTTGCATGACGCATACTTACCATTGATTCGTCCACTTTAGTGAATCCTGGAGTGCCTATTAACATGCTGTTTTAGCTTCTTCTTTTTCCCCCTAGATCTTCCCCTGTCCATTTGGCATTACCCGCCCTAGGATGTCTGATCCATGAATAATTCATCGGCTGGACTCACTGTGGAACGAGTGTTCACTTTCAGTAGCAAACCACAATCCGCCACAAATCGTGGGTAGAAGCCGGAGAACCCAATTGGGTCAAGAAAAAAAGTAGGTGAATAAAGACAACTACTTCAATGAAGAAGTGAAAGACAATACACAGAAAGGACAGAGATACTGAGAAGCAGGAGAGATAGACAAAGGAGGAGAAGGGAGTTCATGAGTTGAGAGGAATAAGAAAACCTGAGATGATTCAGGAAGAAAGAGATCAGGAGAAGGAAGCCATGGATAAATATATCTTTGCCACTACATTCTCAGTACATCAAGAGCCACAGAGAGGTGGGGTACTTGATAGTAACTAAATAATATCCTAAGGTTTCAGTTAGACAAAAGTAATGATGTGCTGTAATACACACAATATTGATTAATTTCAGTGATCTAATTAATAAGCATGATTAGCTACTTCCTTTCCATACCTTCAGCTTCGAACAAGTCAATTTGCTTAGTTTTCTCTACAAATTTAGTCGGAACATTGTCTTCAAATAGGGTCAGGGTAAATGATTGGATGTCACTATAAATAGAATCCCTTAAACTTAAAAATGTGAGACAATTCCTTGACATTAAGCTTGAGAATTGAAATTTAGCAGAGGATGGTTGAATGTAACCAGAACCTAAGGAATAAAAAACAATGAAAAAATAAATCAAGCAATAATTATTACTATAGTTTAATACAATTTATTCCATGCTAGATATCTTTACAGTGTTATTTTTAGGTACGTGACCCCATCAGATCACGTTATCACATGGTGTTATCTCATGGCTAAATAGAGCAAGCTCATTAATAGTTATAGCAACTGACCTGGCTTACCAGTTTTCTGGGTTTTTTACAGCTACCTTCCTCTAGTGAGGCCTATGCCCAACCAGGTTAGATTTTCTGCTAAAATATCAGCTGGGGGGGTGGGAGGGAGCTCCTAGAGAGTTCTACGGGCCAACTTTACACCAGGAGTTACCAACCCTAGTACAAACTACTTCAGTAAGAATATATAGCATGGAATAAACCACTTATTACACTAGTCAGAGTGATGTGGCTAGACATTTCACTCTCAGGCTTTATTTTCACATGCCTCTGGCTCTTGATAATATAATATTAGCCTGCTCATGTTATTTCACCATATCACACTCTGGCTATATCACACTCTGGCTCATGTAATAAGTACTAGCTACTTAACAAAATGAAGAATTGATTGATAATATCACAGGGTCTCATGCACTATTAATTTATGATGAATTTCCATTGGTGAACGAGCTAGCTTAAAAAAAGGATTTGCATTAGTCTCAAATTGAACACATTCGTAGTTATCTATATGAAATTAGCCAAAGAAGAGAGATCTACTATGAGATTGAACGTATCAACTTACCTCAAATTCAAAATACCTGAATTTCATAACTGATCATTTCTTTTTCTTAAACTCCCAAGTGGCTTCTCTAGCTGCACTTTGAAGTCAAAGTGTATTTACACTCACAATAGAATAACGTCAAAGTAATTTGATGGCACACATGTATGGCACTTAGGTGTCTTGTATTGGACTACTGAATACAATTAGTGCTAAGCAGATTCTCTTACTTTTGGCTAAGGGCTGATACTGGTTATAAAATATAAAACAATAAGATTCAAGACGAGGTTTCCTCCAAGGCTATAGCTAGGTATTAAAAAGTCTATTTAGTGCTAATTACAATCAAAACATAATAACTTATCTATGCATATATCCATATCCATAGATATATATAATCTATTATCTACCATGGTTCATCCAAACTATTCAATAAGTTTTCTCAATTTGAAGTCATTAAATTTTATACGCACCTCCTTTTTTCCCCCAAGACCTGGAATTGTGATTAATTGTGCAGTACTTTAAGGCTGTTACTAAAAATATTTGTTGCCTCTCCTATAGCCTAAAACCTTGGAACAAGTAGGTTATACCGCTTGGTTCAGTCTATACGTGGTTACATATCGACAGGTTCTCAAACCTTGATAGTGTAAATCCCATACAGACCTCCACCTCTGCATAATGTAACCTACTCTTTAGACATCTCATAAACTTTAATTTGCATAAATAATATCTTCTTCTTCTTTTGCTTTAATTAGTTTTTTATGTCATAAATTCACTCTAAAAACTATTGAAAATCCTATAAAATATTGGAATAATCCTTAGTAAATAAAAAATATTGTCCAACGTTTCATTAAAGCACTCAAATACTGTTTCTTTCAATTCACTAACGTATACAATTGACTAATATTGACCCATTCATGCTTGCATTCCAGGTTTTACACCATATTTAGGTCTCATGGTGTTTTGGTTTGCTAGAAATTGTCTACTAAACCAAGTTACAATAGCTTGATACTATTCTTTCTGTATCATGGTCCAATTAGCTATGCCTATTTACTTAAATACATATATTATTTCAACATTTTATAAATATTATACTTTAAATCGTAATAATATACTCAAACATTTAACATACTGTTTAAAGACAGCCTCTGTCTCACTCGCACAGTCAAGCCCTCCTTTAAAGCAAATCCATCCAACAAGTCCAGACAGATTTCAAAACTGCTACCTTCTAGAACATTCTTTATGCCAGGAGTAGAAAACCTTACAGTTATATCTAAAATGAGAAATGAAAATGCATTTAAATTATTACTTCTAGCTAAGAAAATTAACTTATGTAATTGTAGAGGTCTTAACTTACAGTTTATGTTAATTAAGTTAACTATGACTCCATGTCTATCAACACCAATCTCCTGATTTAATTTCTGGAGAGCAATTTTAAATTGCAATGGAAAAGAGTATTCAGTGACAATCTCATCATCGTGAATTATCCAAATAACACACCTTGAAAGTCTAGAACTTGAAAATGAAATATCATAGGGCCCAGAAATGAAATTTATAGGTGCTATAGAAATTATACAACTAGGCTAATTCTCTTACCAATACAGTTTTTTTTTGTGATGTAGCCATTCATGCTGGATATGTTAAATAGTTTTAGAATGCAAGCAGTATTGCTTGATTCCCCAATAAATTACTGAATTAAAAATACGTAAACCATTAGTATGTTTGTTAGTGAATGAATTTGTCAGTGTTGAAAACTATACAAACTGATTTGATTGAAAAATAATACAACTATTATCACTAAGAAAAACAACACTGCATACTATAAGTCTTATATATGCAAACGACACCTCTACTGCAGTAAAATAGCTATCTTTATGTGTGTTTGCTAGCACCAAGAAGTAAATAAGAAATAGCTTACTACATTTATAATGCTTATATAAAATACACTTTATTGAACTGAAACATTACACTAGCTCATGAATTATTATTTTTTAGATAAGAATTAGTGTATGAAGGTTACACACATACCTTTTGCTGTGCCAGGGTTTCCCCTGATTCTGACAAAATATTGTTCGCTTGGTAACAATGAATACATTCTTAATTGTATGCAAGTCTCAATTCTAGATACATTTTCCATTACTGTAATCTGATATCCTCGTGTTGTCAAATCATCAGAAAATTCAACTACTCCTACAATTTTAGTAATAGATTAAAACATGAAATAATTGTATCAATATTTTACATACTCTCAACAGAAACTAAGTATATATCATTACAATTCACTAGCATTATTAGAAATATTATATCATATGATGCATAGATATAATACAATACATAAGTGTGTAATATTTAGCTCACAATACTGGGAGATATTTCATGAGCATGTGTAAGTATTTTCACCACCCTAAGGCAAATGAAAATACAAGTATGCGAATGAAATTTCATCCCCATATTGCACAAAGAGATTAATAAATTTTGTTATTATACATTGGATGTTGTTGTTGTTGTTTTTTCAAAAAAGCTCCTTTTCCTTATCTAACCCTTCCCTGGCGAGGGGTCACATAATTACTTCCTCTCCTTAACTGCTCATATACTAATAATTACTCACTGAAATTGACATTTTATGACATCATTGTATAGCTGGTAAAATGTGCATCATTTTGAGTCTTTACAAGTATTGTGCTTACTCAAGTTTTTTGGCATTATGGCATGTACAAATAAATAAACTGATAGCCAAGTAGCTGACTTCATAACAAACTCCGATGATGAGCCGAAGCTCGTTGCTATAGGTCCATGGAAGTAGATGCAGATAGTGATGATGGTAACTGAAGAGCAAGACGATATTTTAGAGGATGGCTCTGCAAGACGGGTGCCTAATGAGTACTTCTGTGAATCAGGTCTGAATGCTATTACCGCTGCATTTCATGAAATAACACTTGATGAGCCACACCTGCAAGACTGCTAGATTCTGATATTTCAGGGAAGAGACAATATTTAGCTTCAAGCACACAATAACTGAAGTATCAGAAAAGTGTGGAACATCCTCTACTAAAGAAATATCTCAAGTAGTTGAGATATCATCTGACAGTGAGGTATCTAAAGGATAGTGAATCACTTGATAATGACAGCGGTGTAGAGTATGTTGAATCACAAAAATTTCGTAGAGGTCAAGGTTCTGGAAGAGATTTAGAAAGTGGAAAGGGTCAAGAAAGTGATAACGATCCAGAAAGTGGGAGAAGTAAGGGAATTGGAAAAGGTATGAGTCGTGGAGGAAGAGGTCGGATGGCAATGGAGGAAGAGGTCGGGGGTGTGGTGGAAGAGGGTGACATAGTGGGAGTAGGGGAAGAAGAGGTAGAGGCACAGGTCAGGGATGTAGCAGGGGGTAACAGAATGGGAAGAGTAGTGGAAATGGGCTGATGTTTATAATGACGACTCACCTCTGTCTGATCCTCCTCCTTTTGATAAAGAAAGTGGACCTACACCTCTTTGTTATGATTGTAAAACTCCCTCTAATTTCTGAAGCTAATTTTTACAGAAGTTAATTTTTACAGATTAGTCGATTGACATAATAGTTGCAGAAATAATTGTGTATACTGCACAAAATGGCCATAATTTAACTTTTACAGTTGACAACATTTTGACATATTTGGGTATGAACAAAAGCTCATCAACCTGAACCTTTGAAAATGATAGTTGACGAAGGAGAATCAACATTTTGTCACCGTGTTTCTCTTACTTGTGGAAAATGGTTTGATAAGGCCCTATCAAAATAATTTCTTGTTTATCATCCGAAAATTTCAAAAAATTGGAGAGGGTGGGAGGCTTTTTTTTTTTTTTTTTTTAAGTTTCAAAATTACTTTTTTTTAAAGTGAAATCACAACCAGATGTGTCTGGGAAAAGAAAAAATGGTATATATGACAGTTGTTTTTTAGTCCTTTGGTTTGAACTGCCGTGTTCATTTGGCTGGGGGACGTTTGCCACACGTTGTTGCTCTTCTAGCCACGCCAGCTCCTTGTAGTGCCAGATTAAGAAGAGACATAATTCGCTCGGCTGGATTTTTCCAGCTATTGTAAGGTGGAGTTCTGATAGCACAAAGAAAATCCTAATCCAAATGAAGGAACAAGCAGATCATTGCAATTTGAACAGAAGGGTAGTTACTGCGATGGTCTGGACCACCATCTATGTAGAGCAATAGGATGAAATTCGTGTTTTCGGTTTCCAAAATCTTGCACAGTTCATTATAGCATGGCAAATAGGCGATGAACTCTGAAAAGCACTTCCCTTAAGACCAGCAAAAACCCTCCCATGGTAGAAAGTTGATCCAGCTGTCCTGAGCTATAGCTAGTATAAAGATCAGCTATGCTGCTTCCCTCTGCTACACTGCATCCATACCAGGTTTCAGAATCTGGGCACCATTTCTGATCTGAACTATGACAAACACCATGCTTTTCTAATTGGTGCACGTTAATATTCTAATTAGAGCACACCGTAAGCATGCGCAGTAAATTAAATACATTTTTTCTCTTGAGTCAAAAATTGGAGAGGGAGGGGATGATAAACAAGAAATTATTTTGATAGGGCCTAAACGTGAAGTTTTATTTCTATCAACCAAGTACCGAGACGATGTAGAGCAGGTTCAAAGAATGAGTAAATCTTGAGCTCATGAGATTGTGAAGAAGCCAATAATTATCTGTGATTATAATGAGAACATGGCAGGTGTTGACAAAACTGATCAACTCATGGTGTATTATGCCTGCGGACGAAAATCACTCAAATGGTATAAAAGAATTTTTTGGCGCATATTTGACAATTCAATTCTCAATGCATATGTTCTCTTTAAGTTTCTCATCAATCCAGGTCAAAAAAAGATATACTCAGAAACATTTTTGAATGGAGCTTGCCTATATTCTCACAGCACCAATTTCATCAGCATGACTTGGGCAAGGTTGTTGGTCACCTGCTCATGGTGGATTTGATCGCTTGAAGGGAAAACATTTTCCCTACTATCATGAAAAAAGGAATGATGTATAGTATGTGGCTATAAGAAGATCGGTCCATACTCCAAATCAAGAAAAGACGCAAAACCAAAATTACTGTCGAAAATGTGAAATACATATGTGCCATGGAACATGTTTTGAAAGATGTGACACCCTTCACAAGTATTAATATAAAGTTTGACACCATTTAAATTTTAGAAACTGCATTGGCGATTTTTGTTACTGTTTCTCTGATATTGTTGAACCGTTATTTCGTTACCATGGCAACCAATTTAATTTTTTTAAAATCTATAATTTACATGCTTCCTAGTGATATATAATTTACCTATGCTGATGACAATTCTTTACCTGTTAATTTAACTTTAAAAACTCACTTCATTTTGGCCCAATCTTACTTTTTTATAATGCCAGGGAAAGGGCTAATATCAGGTGACACCTTATAAATTAGTGGTGTGCTTGAGCACAAATGGCGAGCGAGCCTAAAACTATATAGTCGAGTTTTTTAATTACGTATATACGGTAAAACTTTTTCTTTGCAAAATATTCTTAGTAGTAGTTGTAACGCACAATACTTTCACATAACTGAACATACCTACGCAAGACTTACCTTCGTGGTTAGTCTAGCGGAGAATGAATTTTCAAGTAAATACTGATACGTATGGCTTATAACTGAACAAATAGCGTATTAACTTAAAACCGCTACTAACTCAAACAGAAATGGAGCTCCCGTTAACTGCACCCAAAAAAGAATTCAAAGCAGTAAACAATTCAATTTCTAGTATGATATGGGTAATGACCGATAAATTAGAAGATTCTGTTTAGTGAAGTTTGGAACGGGGTCGAACATCGAGCTAACACAAAAATACGGGAAGGTCAAAGTACAAAATGACATACGTATGTCCACACATACATATAAACAAACAAATATCCCAGATTTTCAATTGTGCTACCCCTGAGAGAGTCTCGCTAGCTCCGCTCACTCGCCAATTATTTGTCCATCAAAATACAATACTCTTTTCCTGAATCATGTATGTGCATATCCAAGCTTCTATAGTTAAGTTACCTAGTTCTTACTATCCCTTTTTTCTCTTCTTGGCAGCAATGTAAAAAAGCTTGATCATTCACAGGTAATTTCACCAACTTAAAAAAATTCAGTCATCCATTGGAGCATTCAATATGCAGCATTCAATACGGGAAAATATTTAATACTCATGTGATGCACAAATATTCAAGGAATAATATCCAATGTATAATATATATATGTTGCGTTTTAATAGCAACTATTAGTAGAATTAAACTTTGAAAGGGCAAGTCATTCTTTAGCAAACTGTAAGTTTTACATAGCTTTATTAATAATATTTTCCCATTTTACTATAGTTTTGATAAAATTTACCATAAGAGTTCTATGCCTATCCTTTTGTTCTAAACAGCATACAAAACCTGTCTAATCATATTAATCACAAAACTCCTAATTTTGTTTTAAAGCAACATATTAAAAATAATCCCAACACGAATTAGCACAAAAAAAATCCCCTTCATGAACATCTTATAGCCTTACACTGTAATCTTGATGAAATCAGAAAATAATACTCCAGCATAGTTCTTGCATAATAAGTTGTCATACAATGTACCACTGACTCACTCAACCATAAAGTAAGTTAAATAACAGGAGGGAAAAAAGACTTGAAACTTGTACTTACCTCGTACTACACTCACAACAAGTCTACGTCCTGTACTGGCACAATCTGTAGAATTTTCTGTGTGTGTGTTTGAAAATTATGAAATAAAATAATTTACAATTGCTCATGAGGGAAAAATGAAATTTTCTTTTTATTGACACAGTATGCATACAAGGTCTAATTACCATCCAAACTATTTGCAATATATTGTACAAGTTGGTATTATAATACCATCAAAAATTCATCTCCCTAAAACTTAACAAAATATGATAAGAATTCGCTGAAACGATCAATCTTTTTGGCATATAATTGGTATTTTTTAAGTGTTGCCTAGCTTATTGTAAATTTTCTTATAAACAAAATATGATTTCATAAATAAGTATGCTAGTTATAATTATGCTCATGAGCTCACCTATTAAATAGTATTCATTGCCATAGCATATGTTGCTAAGAATTGTACCAGGAAAATTTCTTACATACCAAATTCCATCTAATCCTTTAAGACAGGTACCAACAATCATATTCGAATGTCCCCTACAAGTGTATGGTGCTGTGTTACACTGACATCTCTCAAACTGCTCTCTGAATTGCTAAATAATACGACATCCATTTTTTTCTTGTTTAAAATAATAATGAAATGTAGCTACATGTAATAAAACACATGTAACTACTTAATAGACAGTTTCACATAAAATTCATAGGTTACATATGCCATATAGCTAAAGCTACATTATTATCATATTTGTTACAATTTTTGTTGCAGCACTGTAATTTAAGTGAAACTTAATTTTAAAATATTATTGAAGCCATAAATTATCTAATTAGCTATAGCTATATGTTTTTGTGGAATCACAATTTGGTTTGAAATATTTTAAATAAATATTGCACTATTGCAAACACCACCTTCTGCAGTCCTTCTATTACAGTTAATAAAGTGCAGTCAACAAGGAACAGTAATAATGTTGTTACTTTTATGTGTGGGGGTGTCTAATAATGACTGGAAATTGTAGAACTAGCTAATTAGTAAATAAAGATATTAATGAAAATTGTGTTGTACCTACCACTGTGACTTACTACAACAAGGATTTGTGTATTTTCAGTAAGAGGACATGAAAAAAACACTTTGTCATGTATGTCCACAAGTAAGGGATGCCTATTTAAACAATAAAAGAAATAATGAAAAATCAGTATTATTTCATTGCTTACAGTAACTCAATGAACCCACACATTTCGTATATTTATTCCAATCTGTAAAGCTTTTATACAAAATAGAGCTATTTAAAAATTATTACGGAGTCAGTCATCATGACTGGTTAGGTAGCACATACGTTACATAGTCAGCCAAACCTTCTGTAGTCCAATTAATTGCCCTGTTTAAACCACTTGCCATGTAGTAAAAACTCAGTATTAAAACGATACAATAGGTATTTGGACATATTGAGATTTCAACCGCCATAGAAACCGATATACTTAGTACCGTTCCAAAGGGGTGTGGTTGGTGAGTAACCCTCATTGCGCATGCGCGAGAGGGTTATAATAATCTGTCTGTTTGTCAGTTTGTCTGTCACGCTCTGATTTTGGAGATTACTGACAATTAACAATTGATTTAGGTATGAACTTACTCAGGACGAAGATTTAAGACCTTTTATTGCGCAACTTTTTTTTTATTTCGGGCTATTTGTTGAGAAAAAGCGAAGCTTTCAACTCCAGGTAGGTACCAGCTTTTATGGGCAACGCCCCCTAGCGTCACGTCATAATCATGTGAGCAAATGCAGCCTTGACTATTGTAAGTGTAGCCTTGACTATTGTAAGTGCAGCCTTGACTATTGTAAATGCAGCCTTGACTATTGCAAGTGCAGTCTTAGCGCAGTTATTGACAAGCAGTGTCTCCAATGCCAATAGGCCTCACACCAGGGCACAGTAAGAACCTGTTCTAGTACAGGTTCTTACTGTTCTTTGAACTAATTTTAAGTCTCTCCCATCAAGCTTGTGTGTACATGGGCTCACCCACTCAGACTTACCACCTATTCACCTGACACTAATGAAGCATCCCACCTCTCTTTATATCATCTCAGTTTGGTTTTATCTCACATGTAACTTACATCAGTGTCTTTACTATAACATTTCAGTTACACTACAAGGCCTACAAAGCCAAGATATTTACTTTAGAGAACTTGCTCTGTGAAATCCTAAGAACAATACATTCTTAATTTAACCAAATGCTTATATTATTCTAGAATTATTCCACTATGCATTTTCAAGTCTATTATTCCAGAAAAAAATGCTAGCATAATCTGGCAGGGTCTAATCATCAGTTACTACAAATTCCTCGATATTATGTATGTTCCACACATTAATGCTAGTACAATATAAATGAGGTCATTATGAGTAATGATAATTGGTTACTAGATAAAATGAAGGGCTCCATCAACATCTGTAAAAATAGCTATAGCTACATGATGTGATTAAATTTGAAAATGACCTTTATTGATTGTGAGTACTACTCATCATTAAAATGAAAATACAGCACTAGGAGGTGTAAACTTCCAGAGGCAATGTTACACTGGCTATACATCTAGTTAGAACTACTTGTAAGAAAACAACATTTCATAATGTTGGGGGAAATTTAGAGTTTCTCTAACAACAAGAAATTTTAAAGCTAAAAGTGTTAATTCAAAAGATGAGCAGTACAAAACCTGCCCAAAGTGAAAATGTTGATTCTACCCCCTAAATCACTGCCCTGTTATTTGTCAGCTTCAAAAAGCTCAGAACTTGCCATTTGTTGACTTCAAAAGCTCTAAAAGTTGTCAAACACATGGAACTTAGTTTGACTTTTGTCTTTCTTGATACTCAACTTTTTCAAGAAATCCTATTTTTTTCTACATTTTTTAAAATGTTTATGTTGTTATTGTTGTTTAATTTATATATATATATTTTTTTTTTTTTTTAATTGGAATTCTCATCCTTCAAATAACACTAGGTTTTAAAATTCCTTGTTTCTATATTTTTTAGAACAACCCTTTATTAATCCAGCTAGCTTGCTATTTGCTATAAACTGCTTGTCAAGCAGCAACCTTCAAAATTTGAAAGTGAGACTTAACACATTCCTATATTTGGCATAGACATAATATTTCACAATAAAGCATTTGCAATGCAAAAATTGTTTGTTTATTTTGTTGTTGTTGTTGTTTTTAACTTTCACACGGTTTGAGTATTCTCTGATTACAAACATGTAATGACCTCTATTAAAAATTGGACGAATAATTGCACCAACGGGCTGTTATACTTATAGTAGCTATGAGACGTTATGTGCAGGTGAACAGAATACAAAGTGGCGATTCATGCCAGTGTCACGGAAATATGGGGACCCCTTTGGACTCCCATCCCCATATTTACAGTAAATTTGGGACTCTTTTAGTAAATATAGGGGCCCCCTTATGACATATACATTGAAAATATGCGGACAAATTCACAAAAGTGCCTATTACGTACGGGACTTAGTGTCTATTTGTACATATCTAGTGAACTAAATCCATTGTACTGCAATGTGTCTCTACACACAGTGGCCCATTAAAGTTCCTTCAAAAGTTAGGATGGTAGCTAATTAATTTTTATTTTCTTTGAAAATTCATCAAGTCATTGTTAAAGCTAATTGCATTGTACAGTGATAATTTTTGTTTCGCTATCCTACGAGAATAACTCGAGCATGCATGCCAAAGATTATAATTTTTGGCATGTATGCTTGAGGTATTCTCATAGGATAGCAGAATGCATTATTGGTTATATTATAATCTATCTTTTTTACTATTATACATTAATTATTCTTGATAATTATTGATAAATTTGTTATTAGCCAACATTTCACCTTTGTACCAGTCCCGTCAACACAGATAAATGGTAACTGTGTGTTTAAATTCAGAAAATTAGCTATGATTACGTTTTATAATCAGAAAAGCATTAATTTAACTACTAGCTACTAGCTAATAAAATTATCAAATACAGCAGTTATCTTTCAATAATGTACTGATTCATTTCAGACCAAGGGTTGGGGGTATTTACAAAAGATCTCCTATATGGCCCCTTTTTTACAACAAAGAAGTTTTATATTCAACAATTTGCTGCAGCAATTTTTGGTTTAGAGTGCAGTAACTATAATGTCTCCTTCAAAGACGAGACGGTAGCTATACTTCAATGAATCATCCTCCGTTTCAGTCAACTTTAGACGGGGCTTCAGCGACAGTTTGCAGAGCAAGCTTCGTAGGGGAAGAAAATAAAGATTATTCTTGGCTAACTTTTAAATGGGAAAATTTTCTAGTTGTATAGAATTATTTTAATATAGAATAGCTACTTACTTTTAAGTGCTGACCATTACCACCAAACACATAATTCCTTCCATTCCCTTCTTAGCGCTTGTTTGTCCTGCTCACATTAATTATTTGGATAGATACTTTGTTGTATATCATTATTCTAAACCTTATCTTTTTCTCCAATTCTTTCTGAACGGGTGAGGAGTCCTTATATTTACGAAGGGGTCCCAGTATTTATCGTAAATATGGTAACGTGATGATGATGATGATGATGATGATGTATGATGATGATGATGATGATGATGTATGATGATGATGATGATGATGATGATGTATGATGATGATGATGATGATGATGATGTATGATGATGATGATGATGATGTATGATGATGATGATGATGATGATGATGATGATGATGATGATGACTATTCTTCTACATAAGAATTTTTTTTTAGAGGAATCATGTTCACACTCATTGAGTTACAGTGACATCACAACAGATTATTCTTTGAATCTGTTTCCTGAAAAGCTAAGCATTATGTCGGCCTTGTTTTTCTTCAAAATGACAAGTACAACTGTCATTCCAGTTTCACACGATGTCCAGCGATGAAACAAACTGTCACTTGCTGATATCACTGAGGAGAAACAAGCTGAATTAAGTGTAAGTTAAATATTAATGAATTAAACACTTACTTGAATGGAAGGCACCAGGAATATCACAGCACTGTTAGCACCTTCTGGAACAATCGGACTATTTGGAACAGTTAATATGATTATAATACATTGTATTCCTTTGAACTTTCTCTGTAATAATAATTAATTATAGTAATAATAATGAGAATAAGAATAATAACAACAATAATAATAATAATAATATAATAATAATAATAATAATAATAATAATACAATGCTGAAGCTACATATTACCCTATGAACATGTCTTAATACCCAGCTCCATTCATCCACTTGCTTCGCTGCAACTATTTCTACTGCAACACATACAACATTGTGTCATTGTACCTTCACCCAGGGGTAAATCCAGTTCAATACGGGGGGCTACAAGCTTTCCCACTCAACCCAACTCTCTTCTAACTATGTCTATTAACAATAAGAATATATACAAGGACAAGGGAATCAGCACATGGAATAGCTGCATGTAAACGTTTACATAATTTTGACCTAAATATACTCGAGGCTCCTTCCATGCCTTTATTACAAAATCCATTTATGAAGACCCCCATATTCAAATCATATGTACACTTTTTGTAATTAATACATTGTCGCAGTTCGATTGTGATTCTTTTAATCATACAAGCCTGAATGTGTTTGCAGGACTGGGTGCTATTTATAGTGATGGTGTGTATGCAATCTACTAATGGATATTGAGGAATGTTGTGTTGTGTGTTAGCTAATGAAGATGATCTAAGTGGATAAGTGCTATATGTAATGAAAGTGTTCGTTGCTCATTCCCTGTTGTCACTAGGTCCGCCACAACATACATTTTAATAATCACACCGTAACTATACTATAGGTTATTGTGTTATACAACTTTAGACTGGAGTTGATCTTCATAAATTGTCCCAGCATTGTTAACATAGTTGTAGTGTTATAGCATTATATGGTACAGTATTTAGTTTGCCATAGCATACTTCTCCAGCATTTTCAATGAATCGTGAAATTTCACAAAGAAGGAATTAAACATGTATACAACCCAAGTAAGGTTGTTAATTCAGTTTGTAAGAAGGAAGTGTGGGGTGTAAGTTAGGGTTCTAGAATAATAATCTTGGTTCTGAAACAAAAACGCAATGTTAATGCTTGGATTTCGTGTTATTTTGGAGGTTTCAACTAAAATTTCCAAACAACAATGAATGATTGCATTATAAGATTCAAAACATTTTTACCAAGAATTAACGCTAATTATTATTAGATAGAATTTTGTAAGGAAATTCGTGCATTATGATAAAGGTGCTGTTTTGCATATATTCGGAGCAACAATGCAGTCACTATAAATAGCAGTAGTCCCATCATGACTCCTCCTTTAAGAAAGTGCTTGCTTCAAATGTTGTAGATAACTCAGTCAGCAGGTAATACTGAACAACAGAAGTATTAGTTCATGTATTCTTGTGAGTGATAGCCAATGCTAGTAGCACAGAGAATTAGGCTTTTATACGAATATATGTTAGATGGTAAATATAAAATGGCAAAACATGTTGGAGTAAAAAAATGGTATCAGTTAAACGTTCCGAGACTTCTTAGCTCACTGCCTCAAAATATAAAAAAAGTCAACAACAAATGGACAAGACCTCCACATAGCTCTTCTGAAGTTCTGAAAAGATGAACAGACTATGAAACAAACTTAAAAATAACAATTCTTGAATGAATCACACGTGTATGTGCCCACCAGCTTTTTATAGGGCATTATGTAGAAGGCCTCGGGCACCTAATCAGAGACAATAAGGCAATTTCTGGAAGCAGAAGAGTCTATGTTGAAGAATGAGTGTTAACAAGCAGACCAAGTCATGTCAGCTTGCTCAGCCACCCCTCACAATTACATGGTGGTAAACATGTGAGATATACTCACACAGCATGTGACCTTGCCCAGTTGTACTGACGTACACTGACAAATGGGAATCCTGTCAGCAATAAAGAGTAGGGTTCTGTGGAGACTGCTTGAATTCTGTACTATTTAGACCTGGTGCTAGATACGAAACTGAAATTGTGTGTGCATGAAATAGAAAGAGACTGGGCTGAAGGGTGTTTGGGCTGAGTTAGAAGACAAAATATAAGAGATTTTAAAGCTTCTTATTGGAGAGTTTCATATAGAAGACAAGGTAAAGTGACAATAATAATAGATAGAAGGAGGATATCATTAAATTTATAATATTAACCTTTTTTTATTCCTTGTGTTACATCTTTTTGTTTCCTTACTTAACTCTGTCATGTTTACTTTTCTATATTTTCTCCATTCTCTTTCAAATAAGGTTTCACAATGAAGTCTCTGTTACACTGTGCTTGGATACTGGGGATTTTGTCATGCTATGAGGCATGGGGTAAAGGTATGAAAGGAGGACTGGAATCCCTCACCTTTCCCCAAGAGTGGCATTTATGGAAGAGTGATCATGACAAGAGTTACGGCAATCTCAAGGAAGAACTTAGCAAGCATTTAGTATGGCTGGGTAATCAAGAGTTTATCAATCAACACAACAAATACTCTCACGTCTTTGGATATTCGCTCAAGATGAACCACTTTGGGGATATGGTAAGAAGACACTTACTAAAGACTAACTAATATCCACTAAAAGTTTATCATTTAAGTTCATACATTTATTTGCATTGAGAATGGTGGCATGTTAAGGGAAAGGTGATTATGATTACTTTGGATATATTTATGAATTGTGAAAGCTTGCTATTGGTATTTAGCTATGAGCTCTAAGGCGGGTTAATTTCGATAAAGCTCATGATTAATATGTATGAACACACTTAATTGCTTAATTGTCAAACCTCACAAAGTAAGCTAAAAATATATATTATTAATTAGATACAGGAGAATATCACAAGTCTGTTAGCTTAGTATTTACACGAGTGCAGCAGGCACGAGAGTAAATACAGCCAATCAGACGAGTGATATCCTGCGGTATCCAATGAATAATACATTTATTATGTAGCTACTGCTCATGTGTGAATACCATAGAAACTTTTTCTTGTGCAGTAAACACTTGTATAACCTGGGGGGACATGATAACCCAGCATGATAACTATGAACACAAGTGATATGGGAAAATATTGCCTTAAGCCACATCCTGTTTACTTTAATCTATTTCCTATGTGGCAACAGGTGTTAGTCCCTGTTCAGTACATAATATAAGATATAAGAACAACAAGAGATTAGAGTTCAGTGAAGTTTAAAAAAAGCTTCCCAATCAAATTATCTATTGTTTAACCTCATTCAAACCAATTTTGACAATATTATAAAGATCTGTAGCTGTATTGATGTCATAAGCTTCCTCCATTTTGTGACAGACCTCTAAGGAGTATGCAGACATGTACATGTGCGTCCAGAACAGCCACCATCATAATGCCTCCACACTCAATGCCAAACATGGCAGACACAACGTCTTCAAGACTTACAAGCCTAAAATATCTAGCTTGCCTGAGTCTGTGGACTGGAGAACAGCAGGATCAGTCACATCTGTAAAAGATCAGGTGAGCTCATCAAAACATGAAGGATTCCATAAAAGGGTGGTAAAAAAAAGGAAAAACCATTAAATAGAGAATGCTAACTAAGTCACTGAACTTTATTCTTGGGTAAAAAGTGATGAATAAGAACGCTTCAATTTTTTCCCTAGAGTGGCATTTGCCAAATATATTACAAAAATATAATTAATTGGTGATTATAAATTATTATAAAAGCACTATAAATTGACTAAGCCAACTAACTACCCTACCTACTAGTTTGAACTGATTAAGGGAGGGACACATCTGTCCACCTATAACCTACACACTCTGACAATGCTCGAACACCAGAAACATCCTCATGGAAGATAAAGCTGTGCCAACACACCTCAAAATTCCACAGGCAAATTACCTACAAGCAAGGTAGAGTATCTCTGCATGGCCCACACTTTCCCCTTCATTATCAGATTGTCATCTGAGCATGTGATGAATGGAAGGAGCATACGAACCTGACATTAATTATACAAGACAGACACGAGGACTAGGTGAGGTGCTCCAGGGGGGACATGGAAAATCCTGTGTCCCACAAGATTGTTTCTACTTGTTCCTCCTGCTACACTGTGTACAATTCTCCTTCCGCTCTCCGAGAAACCCAACAAAAAGAATAGCATTCTAACACTGGTTGGGTGAATTGGAGACACTTGTTAAGTGAATGGTGAAAGGGAAACTGTTTGATTCTAGAAGGCATTCAAATATTTGAACTGAACCTAACTGACATTGTGTCAGGCACACTTGCTGGGCGGAAAACTTGTATTTCTGTCTAGTTTGCTTGCTCTTTGTGTTAAGACACCTCACGGCTGGTGCAAATGATTCTGGGCAGATTCTAAGGAATTGGAGAGTGTGAGGAAAAAGTAATGAATGCCTTGAAGGCTTATGTTTTGGGAATTTGAACTTAGCATTCCAGCTACTTGTGGTCACATGGGGAATCAATGGTATTGCAATGCTGTAGGCAGTTTGAAATATTCATAATCCAAAGAGCCAAGAAGACTACAAAAGAGAAATAATTGTATATTTTATACGAATACGAACCAAAATCTGCTATCATATAATAATAATTATACATTTACTTTATAACACAGAATAATGTCATACATAGTGTGATTCATATGAATGTGTCATTATTATTATATGTATATTATTTTATACTACAGTTAAGGTGTGGCTGCAGTTACGCATTTGCTGCAATGGGTGCTCTGGAGGGAGCAACAGCACTGGCCCACGGCAGACTGGTCACACTCAGTGAGCAAAACGTAGTCGATTGCTCAGGTAAAGTAACTAGCTATAACTGACATATTTAACTTAATTATTGTTTTTGTTGTTGTTGTTTTGTTTTGTTGTTTTTTTTTAGTCCCATATGGTAACCATGGTTGTGCCTGCGGTGATGTGAACAATGCCTTCCTCTACGTCATTGACAATGATGGAGTTGATACTTGGTCATCATATCCCTTCAAATCCAAGGTAATATATATACATATATAACTAACTGTATACATGTACATAGACTATGTTGTTGAGAGACTATAATTACCATGTTCCCTTAAACCTTGTTAAATCAATGTACTGCCTTCACTTCTGTGTGTGTGTGTGTGTGTGTGTGTGTCTCTGCGTGTGTATGTGTGTGTTTTCAGCAAAATGTGTGCAATTACAACAAGAATGGCAAAGGTGCAACGGCTACAGGAGTAGTGACCATCAGTTCAGGAGATGAGTCCAGTCTAATGTCAGCTCTGGCCACAGTTGGGCCAGTGAGTCTCTACGTAGATGCCAGCCACACCTCCTTTCAAGTAAGTAGCTAAAGGTTACTTTTAAAAAAAAACACCCTTATAAATAGCTACTGCATGAATAAAGCTTTGTGAAATGATAATTAAAAAGAACTTGTCATTAAATCAGTAATAGAATACCACTTTCTCATAATAAATGTAATATTCTGTAATATAAATTTAATAAAATGTCTAAAACTATAACTTCCATCTGAAACGGCCTAGAGTATTATGAATAATAGACAACTGTTAGCAAAGACAAATGTAATCAGCTACTTCCAAAATTATTGTATAGTTCTACGGCAGTGGAGTTCTGGACATCCCGCATTGCTCGCGCACGAGATTGAGTCACGCCATGGTTGCCATAGGCTACGGGACTTACAAAAGCAAGGACTACTGGCTTCTAAAAAACAGGTAATCTAAATCAGATTTGCTAACTAGTGGAATCTCTCTACAAAATACTCCAATGTGCAACCTGGCTTTCAGCAACAGCTAAAATGAATGGAACAAATTAATGATCTTTGTAAAGAGGTTTCACTGTTATAGGTATAGCTAGCTAGTATTATTTTTCTTTCCATTAATATTCCTCAATTAAACATGTTTTACTAATGGAATGATGCATCATAGTAATGCATCGCCTGCAACTCGTAAATATTTAATTAAATAAGTCGTATAATAGTGCAGTCTTTTGAACAATTCTGTAAATCCTTCTTCAGCTGGGGACCCAACTGGGGAGAGTATGGCTATGTGATGATGGTGCGTAACAAGAGCAACCAGTGTGGTGTGGCCACAGCCGCCTCCTTCCCCACTCTCTAGTCACGCCCACCTGCCAATTCTTCTCTCTGTTGGCATCGTTTCTTGTCATTCTGTTGTAAAAAACCAAAATCACACTTGTGACTGTTCCCTTTTAGAGAATTGCAATGGATTGTTGCAAACTATTACATTATTGTACGTATGTATTACTTATTAGTTGTCATTAATATGTAAATTGTTACGTATTTTGCACAATGCATATTATCTTGTTTTAAAATAAATTGCATCATTTTCTAACTTAGTGTATTGATTGAGGAAGGCCAAAATGATCCGTTTCCTCTTACAATTTTGGAAACTGCAATTATTGTGTCAGCCCTGAGTAGCTACATGCCAAACTAAATTAGCATTCTCACTACCTGTGAAAACAGGGGCAAGCAATAGGATTCTTTAAAGGTACGGGAATGTTCCAAAAACGAAGATCTTCCCAATAAAAAGGTGGCTGTGGGCAGCTATGCCAGCCATCTACACCTCATTATGTCACCAAAAAATTACTCACCTCTAAAATATAGAATGTAGTTCCACTGTATAGACGATCACAATTGAACTTATCATGATTCAGACTTTTACTCAACTACAATGCTAATTCAGCCTAAAATATATATTCATTGTTAGTCTATAAGGTTCTTGTAGGAGCATTGAAGATTTGGTAGCTACAGCAGCTTACTTGTACCAACAAATTAAATTGGCATTCCATCTTCCCTGTACAGCTGTCGCTACTCACTGCTTCCTTTCTCTCCTAAGCTATAAAAACAATCTGGCAAGTGTTATACTCAATTTTTTATTTATGCATATTTCTAGTTTCACTAAACTGTGTAGGTGAATAATGGTTAAGCATCTTGAAAATTTAAAATGCTTCAATATCTTAAAATGTTTAAAATGTTTCAATATTTTAAAATTCTTCAATATCTTAAAATGCTTCAATATCTTGAAAATGCTTCAATATCTTAAAATGTTTCAATAATTTAAAATTCTTCAGTATCTTAAAATGCTTCAATGCTTCAATATCTTAAAATGCTATTTTGAAAATGCTTCATTATCTTAAAATGTTTCAATATTTTAAAATTCTTCAATATCTTAAAATGTTTCAATATTTTAAAATGCTTCAATATCTTGAAATGCTTCAATATCTTAAAATACTTCAATATTTTGAAAATGCTTCAATATCTTAAAATACGTCAATATTTTGAAAATGCTTCAATATCTTGAAAATGCTTCAATATCTTAAAATGCTTCAATATCTTAAAATACTTCAATATTTTGAAAATGCTTCAATATCTTGAAAATGCTTCAATATCTTAAAATGTTTCAATAATTGAAAATTCTTCAATATCTTAAAATGCTTCAATATCTTAAAATGCTTCAGTATCTTAAAATGTTTCAATAATTTAAAATTCTTCAATATCTTAAAATGCTTCAATATCTTAAAATGCTTCAATATCTTAAAATGCTTCAATATCTTAAAATGCTTCATTATCTTTAAATGCTTCAATATCTTGAAAATGATATTGTAGAGAGACATTTTATTATGTAAATACTACATAGAATTTACAACTAGTGACAACTTTTTCCATAGTATATATTCAAAGACTTCTGGTGTTAAATTTAACAAGACATTTCTGCTCTGTGGAGCCTTCTTCAGTTGATAATACAAAAAGATACGCAAAAAAAAACAAGATAAATAAACTATGGAACCAGTATTATATGTTTGCTGCTGAACAGTGTATAAGTACTGAAGTGCTAAGACATACATAAAGCTAAATACAGAATAAAGTCTAAATGGCAATTGTGATGGTATAAAAGCTTGAAAAAATGAAGTGGATAAAAAACAAATGAAGGAAGAAGTGAAAAAAAAACTAAAATTTAGAAATTTTTTTTAGGAAACTACTACGATAGAAAAAACACAAATCTTAAAAATAGAAACTAAAAACTGTATCAAAACAGTATCTCAAAGTGGACTAAGTCTATAACCTCTATCTAAGTTGACGGTGTTTTCTTGATTAGTATGTATAGATTCTAAAACTTTCTGCTTGTCATTTGCTCTTCATGCTAATACGCTTGCTTCATTCCAAATAGGTAAATGTCCAGCGTTTGTTGCAAGTTTTGCTATGGCATTTTTCGTGTTTCTTGTTCTTATTGCATTATGTCTTTTACTCTGACACGGAGAGATCTTCCTGTTCAGAGTAAAAGAATATAACATATGCAATAAGAACAAGAAACACGAACAATGCCATAGCAAAACTTGCAACAAACACTGGACATTTACCTAATTGGAATGAAGCAAGCATATTAGCGTGAAGAGCAAAGGACAAGCAGAAAGTTTTAGAATCTATACATACTAATCAAGAAAACACCGTCAACTTAGATAGAGGTTATAGACTTAGCCCACTTTGAGATACTGTTTTGGATTGAGTTTTTAATATCTATTTTTATGATTTGTGGGGTTTTTTCTATTGTAGCATTTTTCTAAACAATATTGTAATTTTTAGTTCTTTTATCAATTCTTCTTAATTAGTTTTCCACTTCATTTTTTCAAGCTTTTATACCATCACAATTGCCATTTAGACTTTATTCTGTATTTAGCTTTATGCATGTCTTAGCACCTTATCCCCTAGGCTCAGCAGCAAACAAATAATACTGTTTCCATCAAAAAAAAATCTTTACAAAATCTTTCTAAACAATTAAGAGTTTATCAATGCGAAGTAACACTAATTGTTTAAAATATAATTTTCTTTTTGTTGAACAATAAAAGAATTATAACACCACAGTGTAAATAGGGATATAAAGTTATCTCAAAAAATTTAAATAAAAAAGAAGGTAACTGTTCACATTACTTGACGTGCAACAGCTTGTGTGTGACATAGCAATAACTAGTCTGCTACAAATGAAATATATTTCAAAACAGTCAAGGGTGAAATATTTTACTAGTATCTACAATACATTTGATATACATAACATCATCCTTAACATAACAAGGGTCATCAAACACGCTGAGCTTGGCAAACTGAGGGCAGCCAGAGGCAACATTCATCTCTGTCTTAGGCTGCTGGAAGGAATTAGACTCTGGAGTTGGTTTGAAAGTCTGAACAATATGTTTCCTGTGAGTTTGATCTAAAAAAAGTAAAACTATAAAGTTAAATCAAGCCAATAAACAAGATGAGAGCTTTATCCAGGCTAAATAGCAATAAAAGAAAATTAATATCCAAAACTTTTGCTTGAAATTTCAGAACTCAAGTTTTCAGACAACTAAATAATGAAATCTATATTTAGAAAATAATTCTATGTACACACAAAAATCTGAAAATTATTTATTTAAATACTAGTAAACTATTCAGCACTAAACTGAGTTAGGACCACATGAATAAACCAGGATTAGAAACTATGAAAGTAGGACTATCATGTTCAACCTGCTGTATTATCCAAAGCTGAATCTTGTCATTGCCTTAATACTGTATTAATATATTTTACTATGTTAGTACTCATATTCTTAATACAGTGGAGTGTATACTAATAAGTTCACGACAGGATATATATATATATATATATAAATGTCTTCAATTCAATTAGCATAGACACATGTGGACCCTTTTGTTACCATAGGTGTATGTGTACCCTTTCCTACTAATGTGCCAGCACATTATTATGAAGTTTCATGGCAATATTTAGCTATATTTATTGCGTGATATTGTTAAACTCATTAAAATTAATCAGCAGAAAATAAATAGCTAAGGAACTAGGGGGGTTAAAAATGTTTCCCAAACAGCAGAAGGAAAAAAATTAATAAAAAATAATGAAATAGACAGAGTACCAAAAGGAGATTCTACTGTAGAGCAGGTAAGATATGTAGTAGCTATTTATATCAAAATTACATTAGCTAACTTAAATATTCTACAGCTATAGTTTTTTCTTTTAGCCTAGCCTCTTAGCTCGCTCTGCTGACTTCAAAAGAAACCATTTTCTAGTATTATTACTACATTAATTGAACATAATCAAGTTTCTGAACTTGCTGTAGCATTGAAATTGAATGAGAACGAGATGTATCAGTCTCGTGAAGCCTTCCTCAGTTGTGTGATGGTACAAATGAACTATGACAACATTTACAAAGTGATACATTAACCCTCAGGAACTTCAGGAAATGCTTAACACTTAAATAAATAGAGAAAAATAAATAAATAAATAAACAAATAAATAAATAAATAATGAATCTTGATAATGGTATCACAATTTAATTATTATTTGTTCATTTGTTATTTATTTTTCCTCCTATTCTAATTTAGTTTTGAGCATTTCCTGAAGTTCCTGAGGGTCAACACATCATTTAGTATCATGTTGTCATAGTTTAACATTTGTACCACCATCACACAACTGATGAAGACTTCACGAAGCTGAAACATCTTGTTATCATTCAGTTTCAATACTACAATAATCAGAAAATTGATTATTATGTTAATTTAATTTAGAAATAATATTAAGAATATTGGTCATTGCCTTATCTTATGTTTTAGGTTGTTTTTTGGTTTGTTTTTTTTTTGTTTGTTTTTTGTTGTTGTTGTTTTATTTTAGTGTTTTGCTGAAAGTTATATTATAACAAAAAAAGAAAAAAGACTGCTTCCTTATCACAATATTAACTCAGTTTTTTTTTTTATTTAGCAAAAGAAAATTTCAGATATTTTATACTTACTGTTTATGTTGTTCATCATGGAGTATCAACCTTGGTGACCTTTGAAGTGGACTTTGCCGTGAAGTTTGAAATACAAGCCTATGAATTTTAGCAGGTATTTGAACGTATAAATATTGATACGATTAATTCCATGGAGAAGGACTGAATCACCTGATGATGTAATTCATATTATATAAATCGTTGTTAACTCAAAATTCACTCTAAAGTTATATGGGGAGTGTATTTGGATAGTTAGCTTTCAAAATTAATACCTGAATCACTGGTGGCAAAAGCTTACTGCTAGCATGCAGGACAAGTTCTACAACACCAGTTCTGTCCCAATTAGACCTTCAGCATCCTAGCATCATAAAAGCTCCAAACAAAAAGTCTTATTAAGCTTAATTTAATCTGGATACGTGAAGCTTCCATAATCTTTAACACAAATATTTTCGCTTATTACTCACTTCTTCCCATACAATCAAGTGACGTTGCTGCCAAACATGGTCATGGGTTTGATTCCCGGTGGCGACCGAATATTTTTAATTCTGTATAGTTTAAAAGCCTGTGAAAGAAAGAGAATACATCTAATGATCAGTGATGGTTGAAACCTAGGATGATTGACAGCTAAGCTGTACATGAACATGAATGTTTCCAGATTTGGGAAGGCAGAGCAGTAATAAAGCTTACCTTATAAGATAACAATAAGCATGTGCCACCAAGGATCAAGTATTTGGGGGGGGGGGAGGAGAGTAGGGGGGGAGGGGGGGTTATAAAATTACCAAGCAGCATCTGACATAGTGAAGGACCAAAGGAAGGCGACATCAGCAAGTGGTTAAAATGTTGGGTTAGAATTTTATAGGCTGCAGAAACAGAAAATATAGCTAAATCCTCAGTTGAAGCTCAAAGATCAAGAATTTTCACATACATAATACAGTACACCAATAATAGAACCAAGACCTTATGCTTTAAGGGTGGCCGCACATAGCAACGCGCACCGCCTGTAGATCCGCGACATTAATTTATTCCCCGCCAATACCCCACCATTTGATAATACGCGAGCAGAAACTATCGCGCAGTAGTAGCAGAAGTATACTTTGCGAAGTTGTAGTGTTTTAGTTTAGCTTCTTGTTGTCTTATATCTGTTTACAGCAACTCTTCATACGTCGTCGGAGCTCACGCAGCAAGGTGCACCAGGCTGCCTCTCCTCCTGTAGCCGTTCTCTGAACTCTGCGCACCTGAACTCAAGTGGATGGATATTATACCAGGCTCGATTTCTGCGGAGCGAAGACTTCCCAAGCTGCGCAGATCTAATACCTTCACCTACGGCTATCTCCAATAAACTGCTCTCTCTTCTGACTCTCTTGTTTTGTTGTATTGATGTTTGTTTACTCTTGATATAGGCGGGCTCTTTTTAGAACCAATACAATCTAATTGAAAAAAAAATTGCTCGCGTACTCGTAGTACGAGATATGGGGGTGGGGCTATTTCTTAAGAATTGCGAGTGGAATAGAAACTCTAAATTTTGAACGAGTTTTTCTTGGAATCTAATAATGAGAAAGACAATATTTTTTTGCACACGGGTAGAATACAAAAAAATGAAGTGCACCACAATTTGAATTTTTCAATATCTTATAACATGAAAAAAATTCGAATAAATAGTAAAGTAAAGTCGAAAAGAAGAAAAACTCGTTGTGTTGCAGTAGAGTAGAGTCTTAGCTAGTAGCGTGCCAAATTGCGGGGCTTCAGCTCCCCGCATAGCTCCAGAAAACTGCTTCAAAATTGTAACTCGGGGCCATGAAAACTTCGCCGCTTCCGCTTCATAGTTGGAGAGTAGTATCTTCGGGAGGTACTTGCAGTTTGTAGATAGGTAGAATAGTCTTGCAAGGAGAGGATCTGTAGTTAGAACACATAGCAACCGAATGCGTGGGCGGTGTGCGGCCACCCTTAATTCCTACAGTACAATTATCCCCAATGATAACGATGCAGTTTGCCAAAATTAGAATAAGTGAATGCTTTACATTAAACTGCCTTATGCATTCCCTTGCTTCAGTATCTCCACCGAGTTAGACTTGTGCCAATGAAATGAGAGAATTTTGTACTAGTAGAATATGTGCTCATTCTCAATTGATCCTCTCTCAGGGCCACTGATTGACACTGATTGATTGCAGTTGTCTCCTCCTATATTCCATAAACAATCACTCATTAACAACAGGTGAAATGTGAGTTTCCATAATTGAAATAATAGGCAGACCAATATCTTGTCATCTTTTAAATCTCCACTTCAAAATAATGAGGCTGTTTCTTGAAATTGAAGTATAAACTTAGACAAGTTCACAATACAGCCTTCTCATAGTGTCAAGATCAACAATAAAAATTGAATCATTTATTTGTTCAAAAGAGCAGAGTGGAATAATAGCACGTCCATTACCATGCATGTGAAATCTAAAATTTGATAAATGAGCTTCAAGAGATATCATTTGATTTAACTTAATTGTTTAAGATCCATACAGACATTGATAAATATACAAGAGTAAGTTGAAGCTTTTCATCATCTTACGAAATATTTCTTATTGTACTTGGAGCGCAAGGACAAAAACAATTTAATAACATTCAGCTAACACATACCTTACATCTAGTAACCACACTTGGTTTAAATTGGGAGTGAAACTGTAAAGCAATTCAATCTTATAGGCTGAATATGCTCATATCCAGAACAATAATTCTCTGCTATATCAGTCACTTCCACTTTAAGTTTAAGTAAAATATTCCAAGCTGCAAAAGGAAATTGTTGGATCCGTAACTGCCTCGTAGAGCTAAACCCGACTTTTAAGAGTAATAGTAAAGTAAAGAGTATTCATCAGTCTACGATCAAATGAAAAAAATAGTGCTATAGCACTTGCAATGCTATTTGCAAATGGCTACTATTTCGTTAAGTTCCATGTCCGTCCTCGTTTACTCATAACAGAGAAGACCAATAAGAATTGCTAAATCTATTCTCAGAATTCCGAGGTCAAGAAGAAGACATAATGCTGACTAAGCGTTAGTGCAACATACAACTATCATTTATATCCATTGGCAATAACTGTTAATCCTTCATGGGCATCCATCGAGCTACCCATCAATACTCACCTCTTGACTCCAATGCAGTTCCTATCCTTCATCAACTAAATCTATAGGACTTGGTCACAGCATTGGCTGTGTAGTTTTGGCGGAGGTGTAGGCTGGAAGCTCCGCCCCCTCACGACTGGTTTTACTGCTTGCACTTACAGAGCAGGGGGGAAACCCCAAATCCAGGACCCAAAAGAGTAATGATCCCGCCATCAGCATGCCTTTGCTGCTAGACCTACCACCGCAAACATACCTTCCCTTACCATATGTGACAACATAGTGGTTGACACAACATTAAAGAGTAACTGGCTAGCTGCTGTCTGTCTTAAGACTCCAGATACCAGATTCTTCCATCTCCCCAGGTCTTAATAACGAATTATTCCATCTTCCTGGCAGCTGCAGTCACTCCTTATCTAGAAACTGTGACCACAGTATCAAAAGTACTCAATACCAGCCTTGCCCAACCACTGCTATCACAAACCTCTGATTTGTCAAGTAGCCAACATCAGAACTTCAGCAAAAAGGAGTCAAGGCCCTGCTCCTTACCTTGAACAAAAAGGTATTCACCATTACTGCTAATGGGCACAAATCTGAGCCGTTCTTCTTCTAATATGCCCGCTATAAAATAAATTAGTTTAAGAGGCCTTGAGTTTCATCCCGAGGACGATGTATAATTGGGATTACTTGCTGCCAAGTTTCATCCCTCGTCAAATGGGCAGTGTCACCATATGCACCATCACTCAGGTACAGTCAGTTTTCCTGCCAATACTCTCCCGCTCAGAGGAAGCTGAAAAACGTTAGACAGCACACAAAATGGTTCCATTCTGACCAAGGAGCCATAGATCCTTGATCGCCTTTCATCATAGCAAATATGAGGTGATAGGCAGCTGCTCTCTCCCACTGGCCCTCTTACACATCTCCACCTTGTGGTTGCCTGGGCTGAAGTCACGCAGGGTTTGCGCTTACCACTGGAGTCACATTGGGTCTGCGCTTACCACTGGAGTCACATTGGGTTTGCGCTTACCACTGAAGTCACGCAGGGTTTGCGCTTACCACTGGAGTCACATTGAGTTTGCGCTTACCACTGAAGTCATATTGGGTTTGCGCTTACCACTGGAGTCACATTGGGTTTGCGCTTACCACTGGAGTCATATTGGGTCTGCGCTTACCACTGGAGTCACATTGGGTTTGCGCTTACCACTGGAGTCACAGGGTTTGCGCTTACCACTGGAGTCACATTGGTTTGCGCTTACCACTGTCATATTGGGTTTGCGCTTACCACTGCGGAGTCACACCACTGGAGTCACATTGGGTACACTGCGCTTACCAATGGAGTCATTGGGTTTGCGTTACCACTGGTCATATTGGGTTTGCGGCTTACACTGGAGTCACATTGGGTTTGCGCTTACCACTGGAGTCGCATTGGGTTTGCGGTCACCACTGGAGTCACATTGGGTTTGCGCTTACCACTGGAGTCACATTGGGTTTGCGTACCACTGGAGTCACATGGGTTTGCGCTTGGAGTCACATTGGGTTTGCGCTTACCACTTACTTACACTGGAGTCACATTGGGTTTTACCACACATACACTTACCACTGGAGTCACATTGGGTTTGCGCTTACCACTGACGTCATATTGGGTTTGCGCTTACCACTGGAGTCACATTGGGTTTGCGCTTACCACTGGAGTCGCATTGGGTTTGCGGTCACCACTGGAGTCACATTGGGTTTGCGCTTACCACTGGAGTCACATTGGGTTTGCGCTTACCACTGGAGTCACATTGGGTTTGCGCTTACCACTGGAGTCACATTGGGTCTGCGCTTACCACTGGAGTCACATTGGGTTTGCGCTTACCACTGGTGTCACATTGGGTTTGCGCTTACCACTGGAGTCACATTGGGTCTGCGCTTACCACTGGAGTCACATTGGGTTTGCGCTTACCACTGACGTCACATTGGGTTTGCGCTTACCACTGGAGTCACATTGGGTTTGCGCTTACCACTGGAGTCACATTGGGTCTGCGCTTACCACTGGAGTCACATTGGGTTTGCGCTTACCACTGGTGTCACATTGGGTTTGCGCTTACCACTGGAGTCACATTGGGTCTGCGCTTACCACTGGAGTCACATTGGGTTTGCGCTTACCACTGACGTCACATTGGGTTTGCGCTTACCACTGGAGTCACATTGGGTTTGCGCTTACCACTGGAGTCACATTGGGTTTGCGCTTACCACTGAAGTCATATTGGGTTTGCGCTCACCACTGGAGTCACATTGGGTTTGCGCTCACCACTGGAGTCACATTGGGTTTGCGCTCACCACTGGAGTCATATTGGCGCTTGCGCTTCTTCCCTATGATTGTCAACCCAAGCAACAAGCCAACTCCACTAGTCTCAAACACAAAGTAGATTTTTCCGTTCTGTCTCTGTTATCAGCAACTGTGAGTTGAACTTCTCTACCAGTCCACCTTGCAAAGTAGAGATCCTGCCCACACAAGTCTGGACTCACCTCATTCAACTTCTGCTTACCGTACTTCCACAAAATCAGTTTTATGTGCAATAAACTTAAATTAGCAGTCCATTTTTCTCCAACTTAATGATGAGTACCAACAGAATCATCCTCAATAATAAGAGAAGAGAAAGGCCATTTTCACCTTTACAGAACGAACTTTGTCAGGCATATTTAATAAATACGTATATACATTAAAATGATTCATTTGCGGAAATGGCATTTAATCATTGGAGCACGCAGCATGGAGTAAGAAAAAAGGTGAGTGTCAGCATAGTTTTATGCCTCTAGTATTTTTCCTGTAGGCTAATAGCTATGATAATTCGGTATTAGATTGTTTCTAGCGCGAGTCTAGGTAATAAATTAGCGTGGATCTTATTTGACCAGTTTATTTTTGCTAAGTATTTTAGTGAAGATAATTACCAAACCAATAGCTAATCTAGGTTAGTTTTCAAGGCTAAGATATTTATGTACCATCTCTTTATGAATTATTGCCTATAAAACTATACTACAGTAGACATTGACTAGCATCAGTAGCACAACATGATAGTCTAAATACACAAGAGGTATCTGAGCTACTGGATCCACTGTCATAGACTCACTTGTTCTAGTGCTGATTAAATTCTCAATATGATATCACACAAACAAACCGTACCCAATTCAGGAACTAAGATTTCAGAAGCACATAAAAAGGGCAAACTTTAAGTCCAAAATATTGAGAGAGAAAAATAATGACAGATAAGTCTCAGAAAAATCTCGAAGTTTGCTTGTGACTTTTGGATAGCATAATCAACACTTTCAACCAGAAAAACAAAAAATTTTAAAATCACTGTATCCTTTTAAACTCAATGTTTACTACACAAATAAATAACTCTCACAGAATTCATTTACAATATCATACGAAAATTAAAAAAAAGTATATAATGTGAACATAACTTGAAGTTATTTAGACCAAAAAAAGAAAAAATTGGTAATCATACACACAATATTGTAAGAATTAGACGCTGCTGGCCTACATGCTCTGGCCACTATTGAGTTACACATGCACATATTATAACATGACAAGGTTAGCAATACTCACCAACAAGGATCATGGAAACTTTGTACTCAAAAGGCCATTTCAGTAGAGGGTCGTACTCTCCGCGCATGATGACAAAGAACAGAGACAAGTGAGACTGATAACCCATACCATCTCCATTGAGGTAACCGCGGATACACATCTTATATCCATTTCTATGATTTAACAATGCACAAAATAGCATGATTGCCTGGAGCTATGCAATTCAGATTCAGTCACTCTTGGCTAAAGTAAAAATAGAAATTCTCTTCTTTTTTTTACACGGCCTAATGTTTTTATATTTAAAATTAACTGAATTATTGACCTCAAATTCTTCCTCAGGACTAACTAAATCAGAAATCAAGTTCAGTGAAAATATCAATAATAGCTTAACTGTTAGCTAAATATAAGCAACTATAGTTCCTCTACAAAACAGAATGTAAAAAGCTAAATCTAACCCTCAGCAAATAAGCGCAATAAGGTTATAGTAGTCGTCCTGTCTGTTCGTCTGTCACGCCCTGAATTGGGATATTACTGACAACTAACTGTTGATTTAGGTATTAACTTACACAGAATGATGATTTAAGACCTATTCTGCTACTATATTTTAATTTCAGGCTGATGTTTAGGAAAACGATAAGCAGTTAACTCCACATATATACTAGCTCTTACGGGTAACGTCCCTTATCGTCACATTGTAATCACGAGAGCAATTGACGTTTCTTCCCAAGGTAGTTTTGCTTTATGCTGAGTTTTTCACAGAGTGCTGGAATTTGAATACGTGGTGCAACTTACTGGTGAGTGTCTTTGTATGTGCAGCTATGAAAACTACACATTTTTATCTATAGTGCTTTCAGCTATAATTGCTGAATAAATATACTTCCTTTGGTCTAAGAAAAGATTTTGCAAAAGCTAACCAGTGTGTTGAGTAATTCTGAGTTCACACCTTTGGTGCTTCACGCTAGTACTATACATATCTCAATTTAGTTCCAGTAGATCCGAGTGAAATTTAATTTTCCTATATACACGTATACTGAGGTTGTTTTAACAGATGTGTACTTAATTTCCTTCAGTGAGATCACTAAGTAGCTAATAAAATGAAGAAGAAAAATTTGCTCAAACATTAGTCTTAAATAATATATTCTATAAAATTTGAATACTACAGCTTTCTGAGCAATACAGTGTACTAGCTACAAAATAAATAAGTAGCTAAATAAATTGTAATATGGTTTCTAGTTAGCCTCGAAGAAACCATAGATAGCTGTGGTCATAAACCATGAATAAAATACATTACACAAAACATCAATAGCTATAAAAGGTATACTCAGGTTTCAGTGACCAAGTAAGCAATTTGGACTTCACCTGGGGAAAACCCAAACCACATGAATTACTTTCAGAACAAACCACCCACTAAAGCCTCAGGGGATTTTACTGAATACTCAACATAACTTAATGCAACCCACCCACTAAGAAAAAGCCCCAACAGAAATATTATTATCAGCATATTTGTTAACCCATCAGTATGTACGTAATTATCATGTGATAATTAGAATATTCTACCACAGACCTACAGCTGTTTTACACAAAATTCATAAAATACACAATATAGTAACTGCTGCACTAAATTACACAATAATTACAGGAGTAAACTCTGCTAGGAAATTCTGCAGTTTTCAAAATTTTGAACTTTAGCTGCCTAAATTTAAACTTCAGCTGGAAAGGGTCTAATTTAAACCTAATTCTCTTATATGCATCAACTTGAAAATCCTTTGTCAATTTATCAGGAAACATGATCAAGACATGGCCAAAATTTAGCAAGATTAAATTTCTGGGCTTGAGTATAGACTTTGTCTACAAAAAAAAAAACATATGAAAGACCACTAAACTACAGTCACACCTTCCAGTATAAAATGGAGGGCTGTATATTGAAGTGACACGACCATCCACTGCATCTCTTCGCCGGCGAGTCAAGTCTGGGATGCGCCACAAAAAGTTTCCATTATAAGTAGAGGCCAGAGAAGCTTGTAACTGAAGTTCTAACTCAGACAACTGAACTCTCATCGTTCCAAGCTGTCTCTGAAACTCTTCCATTTGTTTTGTATGATGAAAATTACTGGAGTTGAAGCCTGCGCTTACAGCAGGATAATCCATAGGTCCAACTAAATAGAATCAAAAATTAGCCAATTTATCACAACTGCACCTAAAACTTAATGATTTCTTTCACAGGTTGTAAGTTTAAGGTAGCTACAAAAAAATGTTAAGTTTATTCCAAGCTGACGGTATTATAGAATATGTTTTAATTAACCAACCTCCTTTCCTTGAATATCCTGAACGGCTATCTGTATCCACCATTCCAAAGCTTCCAGACCCAAATCCACTATCTCCTGTCCGTATCTCCTGTCCGTATTTCTTAAACTTAGACTCCAGCTTATTGATAGCATCACTTCTCTCCTGGTCCACTCTAAGCAACCTGTCCACTTTAGCATGCAACGTTTCTTCAATCTGGCTATGCTTACCAGAGAGATTTCCTTTGATACCATGCACCATAACTTTAATATCTGAAACTTCAGCCTTCATTGATAGTAAATCTTTTCCCATTTCTTCTTTATCTGCCTGCAATTCCATATATTATTATTGATTTACACCTAATTATGTGCACTGATGACTTGGCTTTACAAAATGTAGCGGTGCATTAATAATATAAGACCATACCAGACAAAATTAACTGGCTTGATGTATAAACATAAACAAAACTATTGTTACTTACATTTTTCGTCACAATCATTTCTAATCTTTCCTTAACCCTCTCACCAGCAGATAAAATTCAGTGATTTTCTTTTTTCAAGAATGATATTTAAAAATTAATATAAAATCAGTTCAAAAAAAGTACCTAGCAACCATATATCACGTGAAAATACATGTATTGTACAACATTTGTGGTCAAATTTGGTTGCCTAGTGACAAACCACACAGTGGTTATTGTGACCAAAACATAACTATATTGTAATAATGTGATCTGTATAAGTTCAAGTGCAATATCCTACCAAATATTGTTTCCTCACAATATTGTTTTCTCACTTGACTCAGCCAGTCTCACTTGACTCAGCCAGTCTCACTCGACTCAGCCAGTCTCACCCGACTCAGCAGTCTCACTCGACTCAGCCAGTCTCACTCGACTCAGCCAGTCTCACTCGACTCAGCAGTCTCACTCGACTCAGAAGTCTCACCCGACTCAGCAGTCTCACTGGACTCAGCCAGTCTCACTCGACTCAGCAGTCTCACCCGACTCAGCAGTCTCTCTCGACTCAGCCAGTCTCACTCGACTCAGCAGTCTCACTCGACTCAGCAGTCTCACTCGACTCAGCAGTCTCACTCGACTCAGCCAGTCTCACTCGACTCAGCCAGTCTCACTCGACTCAGCAGTCTCACCCGACTCAGCAGTCTCTCGACTCAGCAGTCTCACCCGACTCAGCCAGTCACACTCGACTCAGCCAGTCTCACCCGACTCAGCAGTCTCTCGACTCACCAGTCTCACTCGACTCACCCAGTCTCTCACTCGACTCAGACTCAGCAGTCTCACTCGACTCAGCAGTCTCACTCGACTCAGCCAGTCTCACCCGACTCAGCAGTCTCACTCGATCCAGCCAGTCTCACTCGACTCGCCAGTCTCACTCGACTCAGCCAGTCTCACTCGACTCAGCCAGTCTCACTCGACTCAGCAGTCTCACCCGACTCAGCAGTCTCTCGACTCAGCCAGTCTCACTCGACTCAGCCAGTCTCACTCGACTCAGCCAGTCATACTCGACTCAGCAGTCTCACTCGACTCAGCCAGTCTCACCCGACTCAGCAGTCTCTCGACTCAGCCAGTCTCACTCGACTCAGCCAGTCTCACTCGACTCAGCCAGTCTTACTCGACTCAGCAGTCTTACTCGACTCAGCCAGTCTCACTCGACTCAGCAGTCTCCACGACTCGGCAGTCTCCCACGACCCGGCAGTCTCCCACGATCAGCGCTCGCACTAGACTCGTTAGTCAGTCAGCAGTTCTGGGAGGGAGCTCTGTGGCAGACTCAGAGATGACAAGCTGATGAACACACAATTCACTCATCTACTCGTCATTCCAGCATAGCCATAACATACAACACAACATTCCAAACTATCCATTAGTAGATTCACACACACAATATATAAGACTCATTCATGTAAGTAGTCTTCAGTCTTGCCATCATCAAAGTGAAAGATCAGAACTGCCACATTTTGCCACAACCACATAATTGACATGGTAAAGAATGTGTTACTGTCTCTTGGAAACTTTAAAAATATTCCCAGCAAGAGTAAAATTTCATGTACACATTAACCTGTCATATTTTGCCCCCCAATTCCATAGCCTTTGCTCAAGACGCATCAATTATATACAACAATATTATATTGATATGGATACAGGCATTATAAAAAAAAGAAATACATTGACAAGAAAAATAATACTGGTAATTATTGACATAATGTTACCTTTGATATTTTCCTCTGTTTATGTCAACTTTATAATGACCATAAACCAGGAGTACTAATCATATTCTTGAAAATAAGGGCACTAAGTTTGAAAGGCTAAAGCAGAAGTCAATAAAAGCATTAACAGTCAAGAGTAAAAGCTTTAATTGGATACAACAAATATAGAATTGACAAAGTGTGAAGGCTTTAAATAGAATCAGGTAAAATAATGAGTGTGATTCCTATAGTGTTGTCCAGTAATGCTATTAATTGTCCAATTGAACTTCAAAATACCTTGGAATCTCTCATGAACTTTCTTATTTCGAAACCTTTAGCGCAGAAACTCCTCCTTGAAGTTAAATAGTCAAGCCTTTTGCATTTGTAGTCACATGACAGGAACACCCATGGAGACTTTGCGGGCCATGCCTAGCACCTCCCAGATGATGTCGCAAACACATGCTTTCAGCTATAGGTAGGTACGTTAATTTGATATGACTAGAACACACCAACATAAGTGTGTGGAGAATCCCAGGAATTTCCATGGACAATTGATGACAAAGCTTGACAGTTGTAATGCAAACGCAAACAATGGAAAGGCTTGAAGTCATTCTTTTCATCATAATTCTAATTGAATTCAATGCAAGCAGATCAGATCAAAATAGGCTAATACTTAAAATATAAGCTGCTAGAAATGATGCTGTAACCATGGCAAAGCTATGAACATGTTTGATCCAGGACTAATGGCTAAGCTTTCAAACTCTTAGGAATCAAACCATGTTTCTTAGCTCTCAAACTGAATGTTAGCTGTAGCCTAGTTGATGTGATCTTTTCCACAGTTCTTATGTAGTGTCTCACAGCTCCAACTATCAATGGAACCATAATTCTCTCTAATTTCCTGGATAATATGTGATCGACTTTTAGACATATATCTAGGAAATTAGAGAGAATTATGATTCCGCGATGGTTGGAGCTGTGAGATAGTACATAAGAACTGTGGAAAAGACCGCATCAACTAAACAACAGCTAACATTCAGTTTGAGAGCTAAGAAATAAGGTTTGATTCCTAAGAGTTTGTCCTGAAATGTATAAGAGTACCATAGCTTGACAGAATAGTATCAAACACATTTATAGCTTCATTATATTTAAAGCATCATTTCTAGAAGTTACTGTACTTTTTTGGTTCACTGATGATGGCTAGCTCTATAGCAGCCGAAAAACTTGAATTAATATGACTAGTGTTTGAACCTTAATATTCAAGTATGCTAATACCTAGTAACAAATATTATCCAGGAAACTCTGACACTAACTTTCACCTACTTGCAAGGGTAATATAAGAAGAAGAAAAGCATACTGAAAATGTATTCAAAGATAAAAGTGAAAAGAATAAGTGAAGGCTACAAAGTTGAGTGGCATTTTAACATAAATCACACATTATACACTTAATTCTCCAATATTTAAGGCCTCTTTCTTCACATTTCTCCCTGCCCAATAGGGTGAAATGGGTAGCATATTTCAAATAAAATCACTCAACAATTCATTTTGATCCATATGTAAAAAAAATTGCTTGATATATTTTTTTGATACTTGTTAAACAATTACACCGTGTCCCATACCTTGAAAATGTCATTTTCTTTTTTGATAACTGATAATTCCATGGAGCTACTTTCTTGCTGAGATACGACTCCTTTGACAACACATTCCAGATCTTTGACTTTAGCAGCTACCTCCTGATGATGTTGAAAATTTTGCAATGGATTAGAGAGGTGAACCACACCAGGAACAGGACTGCTGTCTGGATTCTCACTCCTGGATGGGTTGAACTGACTGTCTTGACTCATTCCACGGCAAGTTGATGTTTTTCGTGTGGCACTTTCTGGTCTTGCATCAGAAGATTTAGATGTCATGGCTGACTGTGAATTTATTTCTATACTACTGGCTCTGTTGACCTGTGATACCAAATCATATCTCATTCACATTAGTCTAATAATATCAAGTCTACCTTTTCACCACAAGTAACACAGCTGGTGACAACACAATGCTTTTCTTTGTGGATGTTTTGCTAAAATTAAGAAAATAGTTTTAAAAACCATACAGAGATTGTTCATTATTTACTTTACCTCTTTTCTTTTGTAAGTGACAGAACAAGTTTCTTCATCACAATGAATAATCATTTCTTCACACTCCAAGTCATGTTTCTGAATGAAATTAGTAATGAATGAGTAGCTGAATCCGTTATTGGCCACAAACGTCTGAAGTTTTTCGCCCAAAGATCGTTACGGCCAATTTTTTCATATAAATTAGGGTCACTTTTCTCACTTTTTTATTATTGTAAGGTAGAGTAGCGGAGCAATGATCACACTTGATCAGACGAAACTCACAAATCAGCAAGTGCTTGTCCACATATGATAATTTCAAGGATAGTCCACAGCCATCATTAGGACAAGTGATTCCTTTAAATTCACATTCTGAAACATGATCCTACATAGTACAAGGTTGGATGGAGGGGGGGGATTGGGCCAGGTGTTGGGGTTGGGGATGGATTGGGGGTTGGGGAAAGAGTGGGGGTTGGGGTGTTGGGGAGAGTGGGGGTTGGGCAAGGAGTGGGGGTTGGAGGTGTTGGGGGAGGGGATTAGGTGAGAAGGTTGGGCAGTGAGGCAAAGGATTCAAAGGAAAGTGCAGAAAAATGGAGTTTGGAAGTTAAGTATAACTTAAATTTGATAAATCGAGGGAATATAACAAATCATCATGTAACATTAGACTAGCGCTTACATTGCACTTGTACATATAAACCAGATTCAAGTACACTGACAGAAAAATACATAATATGTAGGACATTACTAATCAACTTACTTCTAGCTTTTTCAATGGTCCTTGCCATTCACAGCCATTAGATTTGAACTGGCAGTACACTAAAAGAGCTTGAACCTCTCTTTCCACTGCCTTGTCAGGATAAAATTGCTAAAAAAAGAAAAAGAAAATAATAACGATCAACACAACCCTCTTAATACAACAACCGCATATAAATGTACACAGTTGTCTCCTCAATATAAATCCCTTTAAGAAGCAGTAAATTTCTTATTATGGATGGTTCACCATTAAATCAGTGATATTCATGCCTTTTTTAAAAAGTTACAAAAAAAGATTAAAACATGCAAAATAATTTATTACTCCACTGTTTTTTAGCAAATAGACAAAAAAAAATTCAAACATATACACATATACTTACACTGTCAGATGTGAGAGTCACATCACAGTCTTCACAATATCCTCCAGGAAGACTAAACATGAGTGATGAGATAATAAACTCACAACATGCCATTACTGGTACAATAAAGTGCACTATATGTTTAGTTTTAGAACTGTTGAAGGCAAAATTAAATTTTACATAGTACAAATAATGTAATCCTGTGCAAGTAGACAATTTATCTTACAGAATAGAATGAATGACTGCATTATCAAGTTAATCATTCCAAAAATTTAAATGAAAGGTATCTGTATCAATAACATGTGGTTGATAATACTTGATTAGATCCCATTGCTATATGGTTACTAGAGGTACATGAATTGGTAAGTATGCACTTTTTTTTCCCCATAGCTACTGTAACTATGTATACTATCTGCCCAAAGGTACAACTTTGAGATATGTAGTATTTCTTTGAGTTAGATCAGGAAGTGTAGAACTGTTGTTGTTGTTTTTCTATAAAGTTGGTATAAACTTTGTTTATAATGAATTATGGCAATAGGCATGAATTATAATCAACGAATATTAATTTGGCTATTGTTTTGGGTGGGTATAATTCTCCATTAACCTTTCAAACATCCACTGCAAAAAAAAATTAACCAATAATTTAACGTGACTAGACTTTGCGGCTCCAAAAAAAACTGGACACTTTTTGCTAGTGTCTGTTGCAGCTTTCTTTCCAAGTATTGAAAACTGCCATGACCCATTTAGTAGCACCCTGGGCCTTCTTTTGGTGCTGGTACCTATAAGTGGGTGTGGTAGTATTGTTTTACCTATTAGTGGGTGTGGTAGTACATCTTGTGCCTATTAGTGGGTGTGGTAGTACCTCTTGTGCCTATTTAGTGGGTGTGGTAGTACCTCTTGTGCCTAATAATCATAGATTTACTGTACATAAAAAGATCCATACTTTCAAGTGCAAATGATATTCATAGTCACGCTTATAAGGAAAAGCGAGTGTATTAATTATTCACACAAGGAAATTCGAATTAATTTTATACCTTTTAATCTGATCCACACAGACTCGGCACAGTCGTAGGCCTTCCTCTGTTTGAACTGGTTTCCGAAGCAGCAATTTACAATGAGTACACGACAGTCCTGTCTTTGGGCTACCATCCACACAGCAGGCTTTATATCCTCCAGACATGGTAGATACACCTATCTAAATCTTTCTTTTGAATCACACGAATACACGCAAATTTTTTACAGAAGGGAAGAGAAGAAGGAAGACTCCCACCCAAGGAGCACAGACAAAGTGTTTTGACAAAGAGAGGACCGCTCAACCGCTGGAATTCACTGGTAGATAAATTTGGCTAAACTAGGGTAGCCATCGCGGTCTTCTCTTACTTAGACATTTCCATTCACGAACAAAAGTAAAAAAGTAAAAAGAAAAGATTCCAAATGGTAACCAATCTGCTTTACGTTGTCAAAGAGTCAAGTGTACATACAGTACGTAACCTTTCAATACATAAGGGGAACCACCCGGGAAAATTCGCCCCGCCTAATTTGTAGCGGCGAAAACATGACATGAATACTGAATATAATAATGTACTCTAGTACTGGATACTTTCTGAATTAACTAATTATTACTCCACAGCTCTAATGTTTTGTTGTTGTTTTTAATTGATGATTGCAGTACCCATATGGCTGCTTAAAATTAGAACTTCCATTATGCTCAATTTAAAATTTAAAAAATGCCCCATTTTCCCCTGGGATTTTCCCTGGTCATTTCCCTGGATTTGCACTCCCATTTATATAGTAAGAGAACTCTTAAACCACCAATATTATGATTATGGTTTAAAGTTATCACAAGAACAAGTGCTCACCAATTAGAAGTTACATAGCTAGCTATACCAGTGAAAGGAAAAAAAAAACAGACTCTACAATGAGTGTAAAAAAAATTCTTCAAGCATAGCAATGCTTACAGCTCATGGAAGCCATATGGCTGCTTAAAATTAGAACTTCCATTATGCTCAATTTTTAAAACTACATATATTGGAAATATACCAAGTGAAAGGGGAAAAAACAGACACTAGCCACAATGAGTGTAAAAAAAATTATTCAACCATAGCAACAAGTTAACTGAATTAAATCATTAGCTTTGAATTGTAAAGCTCAGAGATGGTTTATAGGTCAGACATCAGTGATTAAGGACTGTAAATATACTCAATTTCACACACAAACATATCAAGAAGAAACCTAACCATGATATTCCTAAGGCAATCAGTTTGAAAGAAAATTGATTAAAATCCCAGATATAGCTAAATGTTTATAACGTAAGCAGTCACATAAAGACCCCAACCTGACCCTAACCTCCTCCAATGAAAATGAAGCCAGGATGAAAGGGGGGCTTTAGAGAATCATGTTGCTATGATAAAGCATAAATGTAACAACTGGGTTTCAGTTTATAGTCTAAATAAACTCCCCCATCCCCAGCAGCCCCTCTTTGAAACCACTTTCAGCTACACAGGAAGCTCTATACTATACAGTAAAATCTCCAAACTGAGAACTCTTTCGGACTAAGAGCTTTCAGTTCACAAATAAGATGTTGTGTACTTTAATATGTGATATAATATACATATGTATTCTGTTTGAGGGGGAAAGCAGAAAGTTTACTAATAGAGGCAATTTACTTGTAAGAGAGCTAACTATAGAGGTTACACTGCATAACTCCTCAGACCTCATAAACCTCATAAACAACCAGAGGAAACTGTCCCAAATGGACACATCTATACTAGTTGCTCAGACTAGTACAAAAGAGCAAACAAGAGAGTTTCTATGCTTCTAAGATCTTAATTTGAAAGGGCACAAATGTGGAATGTAGCTAGTGAACACTTTTTGTTTATTTCAGAAATAGCTAAGCCAAGAGATATCCAGAAGTATAGAAACTCAGTCTGGAACAAGTTAGAGGCCATCTATTGATATAAACAACTTTTTGCTACATAAAAATTTAAGCATTTTGTACGTCCACGCTTTGAAATCTATTTTTTTGCGAAAACAGAGAAAACTCCTTTGGGGTGCGGTTTAATCGGTTGCGCAATGAAAGATTGAAGGAACGACAGTTCTTCCATATTGATAAGAAAAGCTTGGTTTATAGTATGACGATCTGTTCTTTTCAATATACGGAATTAGGTCTAGCTAGTTCACTCGACGAAGTTATCCCTGCCCGGGCAAGTTGTCACGGTTACTTACCGCGCAGTGTACGCGGCCATATACCCGGCCGAAAGCCTGGGAGCAATGCCTAGTCGTCGTCGCGATCACTTGTGCGGTACCCCTGTTCCTGAGGAGTTTCTTTGTAAGCATTGCGATGACTTACTGAAGGAAGCTGTCCAAACTAAGGATGAAGGAGTGAGGTTATGTAAAATCTGTTACGACACAATAGCCAGGTCAGTCAATTCCTTTATTGGGATGTTCTATACATAGAAATCTAAAAGTGTCTGGGGATTTTATAAAACAAACAGAAAATGACTATGGCGAGGGACTATCTTTATATACTAGGAATGTCTAGCCTGAAATGGAGCACTATTTGGTGGTGGGAGTTAACCTCGAATGTTGTCATTCTAGCTGCATGTTATTGAATTAGCTATATGTTTTGGGGGAAGGATTATAGACATCAGCTAATAGCAAGCAATTGCCATAAGAAGTATATGTACACACACATTATATTAATGAGTTTGGTTATAGAGTCACTCACGCAAACTTGATATGTAATTCTGGAATAAATTGGCAGGGTTTAATAGCTACCACTGCCACCATGATAGGATGTCATTCCCTCAGTGCGCATGTGTAAGTGGGTTACAGTAGTCATCCTGTCTGTCTATCTGTCTGTTTGTCAGATTTTAGAGATTGCTGACAATTAACCTTTGATTTAGGTAAGAACTTACTCAGAATGACAATTTAAGACCTTTTATTGTGCTACTTTTTTAATTTTGGGCTGATTTTTGAGAAAACGTGAATCTTCAGCTCCACGTAGGTACCAGCTTTTATGGGTAATGCCCCCTATCGGGACATTGTAATCACGTGAGCAAAAATGCCTTGCTTCCCGCAGTAGTTTTGCTTATGCTGGGACGTTTTTATCCAGGTGCAGAAGTGAAGTTTCATGTTGATAACATATACCAGTGAGTATGCCTGGCCTGTTTAGCAACTCTTATAAAGATAGTGTGTACATCTATCATTTTCATTGCTTAAGCTATATTAATACCTGATTAGAACTGTCAATAAATTATTTTTTTGGTCCGATTATCTTGTAATTTATAGCTAGTGTATAGTAGCGCTGAGGGTTCGTAACTTCTGTGATGACCCAGGTACCAAGAGAGAGCCCCTAGCTTTAGTCAGAGCTTACCACTTTATTACTTTACGTTTTCTAATTTGTGCAGTTATGGCTGGAAATTTGTCCAGCAAATGAAAGATATCATGTTCCATTAAAAACAACAAAAAGGCTATAAAGTAAAATTTATAGAAAAAAAAGTAGTATAATAATGAACTTTTCTTAATCACATGGATTAAAGGAGGTTGCTGGTGACTGGTGGCTCAAGTCAAGGGTCCTGGGTGGCTGGTGGCTTAAGTCATTAGTCCTGGGTTCGATTCTTTGGCAAACTGAAGTTTTTCACATTTTACCTTTGCTTTTTCACCCCTTTAATTGAGAAAATTTTCATTCTAGCTGATATCATTGCCTATTCACTAACTAACATAACTAACAAAATTGCATTGCAAAACTATGCAATAAGTCACATGACACATTTTTTATAGCTGTGAGGCCATTTTCACTAGTTACTGGTGCAGGTGCACACTTTTTCAATATAGTGCAAAACTATGAAATAGGTCACATGACATATTTTTCATAGCTGTGAGGCCATTCTTTAGTTACTGGTGCAGGTGCACTTTTTACATTATGTTTTATATTAGACACAATGTGTATAGCTTTTATATAATTACATAACTAATTTATTATTATTGTTCTATGTAGTTTGCCAAATGGGACATGCCTTGTCTGTCAAGTGACGGCTACAGAGGTGCGTACAAAAAGAGAAACAGCAGACTATAATATACACTGCAATAACAATTTATCTCACTCTGAATTAAATTAACTGATTTCTTCTTGTTGTTGTTGTTTTGTTTTTGTTCTTTTTATTTAATTTCCTAGAATTATCCTGACAAAGCAGTTCGGAGAGTGATTAAAGAGCTCCTTGTGTGGTGTCCATTCAGAGCTTTTGGATGCCATTGGCAAGGAGCTTCCAAGGAGCAGAAGGTATGAGATAAAACATGTGAATCCTAGATTTAGTCCAGTAGAATAAATGTGACCATCTACAGGAAAACCGGGCACAACGTGGCGTGCGTAAATATCGAGAAAAGATCGATCGATTTCTTTAAAATGTATTGTTTCAAGCCGACGAAAGGGAACGGTTAGGTCTATTATAGTGGGAACGACTTAAGCTACGACGATAAAACTTGGAGAGCTCAATATCTGGACGCCGACAACTCTGCAAGTGCCAAAAAAAATTTTTTTCGAAGGGTGCCACGTTGTGCCCGGTTTTCCTGTAGACGGTCACAAATGTGAACCTAGATATGTTCTTTGTATTCCAATGAAGTTTTTCGCAGATTTGCATTCATGTGGAATCCTAGAGAAAATTCAGCTTGGTTGTCTAGGTGACAGCAACCTTAAGCAACTTCAGAAATTTTCGTAATTTGTCCTAGAATCCCACGTGAATTCAAATCTGCAAAAGAAACTTCACTGGAATAACCATAGAGTAGACACTCTATGGAGGTGTCTACTGGACTAAGTGATACAGCTAAATAAGATGCATTTCACCAGTGGGCACATAATTCCCAGCTCATATTTGGTCTAATTCCGCATGAATGGTTAGAGATAGTGTACTGTTTGCTTTGTTTTTTGTTATTTTAACAGTTCCTGGTTTAATCCACATTTTCAAATAGTATATTAAACATGTTTGATCAAACCAATAGAGATAGTTCCTGCTACAATAGACCAGACAGATTGTCTTAGGATTTACAACTAAGTAAACTCTTTCTATAGCTTCTTTCCTCTTATTTTTCTGGAAACTCAAGTGTACTCCTAGTACACTCAAATGCCGTATTGTGTTCACCATTGGTATGGCGATAAGGTTAGGTATGTATTCTCCTGGGAGAATTAGAGTCACATGGTTTTCTAAGATACTAGACCCCAAAATGTCTCACTTGCCATAGTTCACTGTCTAGCTAATTGTTTTGAGTTCACTAACTCTTGGTGGACAGTGGTCCTATTTGTGATATGTGCATGCACTTACAGGTGTCATGAATCAGTAATCCCAAACACACAAGTTATGGCTGTCATGGAGTTGTATTTAAGCTCACAGTTATACGTAGGAAAAATCAGAACTTCACTAGACTCATGCTAGAAACAATCTACTAACAAATTACTATTGCTACTCGGCAGGAAAAGTACTCTGTATATGGAGGCAAAGAACCATCCTGTTCTCTTTCTCAGTGCAGTATGCACCACTAGTAAGATGTCCTCTGTGTGAATTTTACACATGCGTGCATTCATTAAAGCATTAGTCTGTCAGTGTTCATCTGTCCATATTATTTGTCTTGTCTGTACATATGAATAATAAAAATAATTTAGACAAAAGCTAATTTTTATAAAAGACCTATATAGCTATATAAAGTCACACACATCTAGCAAGCATAGCATAATGTTCAGGCTCCACTATTGGTATGCCTCTTAATTTTAAGGAAGTTTATGAAATGGTTAGCAAAGATATGATATATCACAATATGCTAGCTGCAGTTTACCAATAATGAAAAGGATTCTCTGAATAGAGTATGGTACTTGTGATTTCAGGATCATGAAGGACTATGCGAGTACAAAGGTGTTGACTGCCCACACAATGGGTGTGGTCTAGTCATTGCAGCGTGTGAGCTGCAGCGCCATGTGCAAGACTGCCAGCACAAGCCTGTGGAGTGTACCATTTGCCACTTGGAAATACTGCCATCCAAAATGCAGGTGAGCAGCTGAGGAGATTAGATGCTTGAGTTCAACCTTACCAGGTTTACTGACGATTGAAACTCAAATATTTGTAATTCTGATAATGACTTTAATTTTGAATAAACATTTATAGCTAGGTATAAAATAAATATTAATTTTTTTGTAAATTTACAGACCATCAAATGACATTTCGGTCACTAAGTAATTTTATCAGTATTCAATTGTACACTGTAAGTGTGTGTATGAATGGTAGTGTAGTAAGGAATTTGGCAGCGTCAAGTCAGGCTATTGTACACTGGTTGTAGTATCTACACATGTCTTTTTCTTCTGTTCTCTAGACTCCAATAACATCATTCGCTCGTTCATTCATTCATTCGTTCGTTCGTTCGTTCGTTCGTTCGTTCGTTCGTTCGTTCGTTCGTTCGTTCATTCATTCATTCATTCATTCATTCATTCATTCATTCGCTCATTCAGTCATTCATTCGCTGATTCATTCATTCTGCCATGTTATTGACTATGTATGCTGCAGTCACTTAAGGTCAAAATATAATTAGCTGCTATAAGTCCAACATGCTGAATTTCTTAGAAAAAAGTAGCTATGTACATCCTATTTAGGCTATAGCAGGCATGCATGCATTTTGTAATTGCATGAGTACAGTTTTGAAGCTAAGCTAACAATTAACACTTCCTGTCAAAGTTCGCTAATTTAGTCAGATCAGCTAAAACATTACATTATTATTATTCCTGTGTTTTTATTGTCAATATCTTCGTCATAATTATCAACGTTATTAGGACCATAGACGGACATGTAGAAGAGAGCTTGAGAGCTACCGTAGGGAAGCCGATTCTGCAAGATTTCCTGGAAATGTGGTGAGAGTTCAGTTGTGAAAGTAATAATGTCACCCATCACTGGGAACTGCCTAGCAAGTGAGAGGGAGACTTTGTGTGAACTACTCATTACAGTCATTGGTTTTTGTAAAAGACTTGGAGAGCTGTTATAAAAGGAATAAGCTTGATGAGTGGAAAAATAGAGGGGGAAACTTGATTAAGTCTAATATGGTTTCTATCTCAGCATTTAGTAATAGCTATTTAATTAATTATATTTTCTAATACTTAATTTTGCATGTTACTTTTCAGGCAAGTGTGAGTCAAGTGGACAGAAGCAGTGGATGGATGCGTTCAGTTACAACTCAAATGAAGGTATCTGTGCCACTTATTACAACTAACAACATCATAATTTGTTCTTCTGAGATCTCTCCTTCTCTAATTTTCACACAAGGATTGAATGTTGCCCTCTGCGTGCGTGTGTGTGTGTGTGTGTGTGTGTGTGTGTGTGTGTGTGTGTATGTGTGTGTGTGTGTGTGTGTGTGTGTGTGTGTGTTAGGTAGCCATTAGTTTTGTGCAGACCAAGTCTTGGGAACTGTTTGTGTCAGTGTCAAGGCTGTGGGGAGACATGTCCTTGTTAAGGAGGCTTGTGACAGGCTTGTTCAGAAGGAGAATGTCTGGTAGGTAAACTCTATTTGAACATGGGCTTTATGTCAACTATATCTGAAGGTGTGGCTCATGTCAGAAAATGAGTAGTTTAAATGTGTGTATAGAAGTGGCTCCCACAAGCCAACAGTAGCAGCATGACCTCCCACATGCACTTATATTCTTGCCATGTAAATTAATTTTGTTTTAGGTCGTTATTTTTGGTTTCTATTTGTTGTTGTTGTTGTTGTTTTTGTTTTTGTTGTCTTTTCCAAAGCTGCATTATAGTTATCAAGTCCTGACCCTTCATAAGAACTAGATAAAACTTTCTCACCTAAAGGGGTCTGGAAAAAAGCAAAGGAAAAATGTGAAAGAAAAAAAAAAAATCCAGTAACAACTAAGATGTATTATAGTATTCAACTTGGATATATTTTTATTACTTCAGAGGAAGAAGAAAATAGAAATATCAGACAACGACTTCTGGCCTTAGAGGAAGTTATCGCTGGAGATGGCAATGGTTCAATGATGTGGAGGATTGACAATGTCAGTCAGCACAGGAGAAGTGCCATCAATGGCAGCGAGAAGTATCAAAGCAAAATATTCTTTGTAACCAGGTCTGTAGCTACCTATTCTGTTAAAAGTCAGAATGATTATTTCATTCATTAGATGTATTCTTCTCTCTTTCACAGGCTTTTTTTAAAACAATACAGAATTAAAATATTTGGTCACCACCGGGAAGCTAACCCAGGACCACTTGCTTAATGCACAAGCACTCAGCCACTGAGCTACGACAAACAGCCGGCAAAAAAAAAAAAAACACTCCAATTCTGTATTTATACTGTTAAGGGGCATTGCTATGCTACAGTCTCACTCTCAACAGACCAACAAAAATTCTCTTTTCTAAGATTTTTTTTATTCGTTGAATTTTTTTACTCCACTAATTTTATAAAGCCTGTGAAAGATAGAGAATACATCTAATGAGTAAAAGAAGGCTAAGAAAAAATTATGAAGTGATTATTTTATTGTCGTTGTTCGCTTCTGTAGATTTGGTTACAAGCTATGTGTTCGTGCCTACTTCAACGGAGACGGAGAAGGTGAAAGGTCACATCTTTCCTTGTTCTTTGCTGTGATGCGTGGCCAATATGACAATGCGCTGCCTTGGCCATTCAAAGCCAATGTAACTCTGATTCTAGTGGGTAAGTCATCATTCAGAAGAAAATATTTTATGGGCGTAAAATCACTATATGTGTTTTCATATTTGTAGATCAATGTAAACAGGAACATATCATCCAAACTTTTAAGCCGGCTCCAGAAAGCAGCTCCTTCCAGAAGCCGGGGACTGACATGAATGAAGCCTCTGGCTATGCAAAGTTTGCAGATCTTTCCGTGCTGGTTGATCCTCGCTATGTGAAAGAGGATACCATGTTTATCAAATGTATTGTTGATACGACTCGCATTTCTCTTCCTTGAGAGTTGAGTTCTCATCTGTGGATAAATCCTGTAATTGTAAAGACTGTTTGTTGCGTCATTCATTTATGAACCAACCAACAACTCATTATAGTACAGGATGTTTCACAGGATGTGCCGATTTTATTCATCAAAATATGATCCGTCAAACTTGTATCTTGTGATGTTTGAGTCTTTTTTGATCTATAGTTCTAATTTTTATCACTGTTTATAATATTGCAGTGTATTATTATTGCATAATATTGTGATTCTTCAAGGATAATAAAAAAAATCATCATCGAGTACAAACCATAGACTCTACTGTAGTGGGAAGCCTAATGAAATATTCATACGATGAATGCAGAATAATCCTTCTCATAATGAGAGGGGGAGAGGAAGCACGGGCCACACCACATTTTAAGACCATAGGCCGGGTTGACCTTATCTTGTCTTCAGATTGGTGTGTACGGTGGAAGTAGTCTGGCGTAGACAGACCCTTTACCTAAAGCTTTGTGGGGATAGGGTCTCTTGTCAAATGCAATAGGGAGGGGCACTCATTCTGCTGACTCAGCATGTGATTAAAACTGAACAATGATGCCTATGGGTGTGGTCTAGACTCTCAAGTGTAGTAGGCACAATCACCCCTAATCACTTTCTCAGAATTATACAATCCATCCCCCTCCAACCTCGTTATGGTACAGGTCAGAGACTCCACTACCTGCATCATTTCACCTGCAGTTGGTAAAGGAAGATGCTCACTACACACTTGCATAAAAGGGAGGTGTTTGTTTATCCTGCTATTGACAAATGGAGTAAGGTGATTGTAAGAGGGACTGCTTGAAATAGCTGAGCCAACAGAATTTGCTGGATTTCCCAAAATTCCTGTGATTAAGTTTTTTTCGGAAGCATCATAAACTGTGAATTGTTGATTGAAATGCAAAATACCTGATTAAATGAAATGGTATAATCATGACAGCTTAATTGAATCTGAAGTAATAAAAATAAGTCAAACAAGAATAAAGGGAAAAGTGAATCATGGCAGTCAGCAGTAGCAGTTTGTGATGAACACTGTCAGTACTACGGATGAAATATTTTAGTAGTGTCCACGATGCATTTGATGTACATGACGTCATCTTTAACATAGCAAGGGTCATCAAACACGCTGAGCTTGGCGAACTGAGGGCAGCCTGTAGCCACGTTCATCTCCGTCTTGGGCTGCTGGAAGGAATTGGACTCTGGAGTTGGTTTGAACGTCTGAACTATGTGTTTCCGGTGAGTTTGATCTGGGAGAGAAGCAAGATAATCACAATTTAAATCAATCCCCACATGGCCTAGTGACTACATGTATCCTTGGCAACGGGGAGCATTGAGCACATCAACTAACTTCAATGAAGACCATAGTTCATGTGTCAATCATTAATAACACCACTAACTCCGTGGTCTGAAATATAATTGGTTGTTTTCTCATGTGACTTTAACACACTCTCGGGACCTATAGTAAGTTTTGTGTTCTGACTTGCAGTCAAGCAAGTGAGCTGACTATGTCATCAATACTTAGTATAATATGAAAAGTAATTCTTTTAAAGTTACTCCTAAATTATACTTGGGTTGAATTATTCCACCAAATATTTTCTTAATGTTTAACTGAAGCTATCCAAGAACTGAGGTTATACTATAACAATTGATATGCACTAATTAGTACCCCTCTACCCATTTCTATTACTACAATATTTCTAAATGACCAGCAAACTCACCAACAAGAATCATGGAAACTTTGTACTCAAAAGGCCATTTCAGTAGAGGGTCGCACTCTCCACGCATGATGACAAAGAACAGAGACAAGTGAGACTGATAACCCATACCATCTCCATTGAGGTAACCACGGATACACATCTTATAACCATTTCTAGAGAAATAATACGGGAACGGGTAATTAAACATCAAATAACTTCAATTGCAAATAGAATGAACAATGCCATCTACTAAGTTTTAAAATATTACACACAGAATTAATACTGACTTAGTTCCCCACCACGTCTTGATAGAATTATACTAACTTAGGTCAATCATATATCCAGTTATAATCCTCCATCATTTGGTTTCGTTACATTGTCTGCCTTTTATACACAACAGCACTGCAGTCGGTGTTGTTTGATGATGCTTTACCAGCCAGTATTATTTATGAATATACACACAATTGTTGTCGTCGTTATTCACACCGTCATCATCATCTTCTCCCACCGTCATCATCACCTTCTCCCACCGTCATCATCACCTTCTCCCACTAGCTTTTCTCTGCCCCTCATATTTTCATAAATACATCACAACTGTTGTCATTACTGACGAAGCCACTGATGTACTTTACCAACCAAGCTCAGCTCATGAGTTATTCATGAATACACACACACTAACATCGTTACTGACAGACAAGCGTATTATTACATGATAGACCACAACAATGTCTGAAGGCAAGCATTACAGAATCCACAGTCATTAATAAACAAATTAGTTAGTGTTTGTTTATGGAAAAAATGAAGAGGATGTGCTGACGAGACAATTGGCGAAATTATTATTATAGTTTACACTCCAACATACGAGGAGGCGGTTTACATAATAACTAGACACATTATGTGCAATTACTTCCTATTTCACTTCCATATTCCATTGGTTGACAGACAGGACAGTTATTGTACCATAGACACACAGTTATCGTACCACAGACGCAAAGGAAGGAGAGAGAGAGAGCCCCAGGGGGACATACAGGGAAAGTTTTCAATTAAAAGCTCATAATTTGAAATATTTCTCAATTTCAAATAGGATGCTCACGCCTCAAATTAGGCGTAAACAGGAAGAGTCAATAAGTGGGCATGGCAAGAAGTGGTAATTCAATTAACTGGAAATTTGTTATTTTAGTCCCTCCAAACTTGCCTGACATAGTCAGCTGCTTTTAATTACACAAAAAATGCTTCAATTTATTTGAGCTCGGCTAGCTAGCATATCGAATGACTGAATGACTCAATACTACATCACTAGACAATATGAGCAGATTACTACAGTACTCGTTAAGAAAAAAATGCTGAATTTGAAATACCCTTTGTAAAGTGATTAATTATTGCATCTTATTAAGCAATACAAGAAACAGTTCAGAACATGCTATATTGAAGCAGCCTGTTCTGTCAGCATTTGTAATCCAAGAGCTTGCAATCACACTTCAAATTAATTAGAACATTAGCAATGTTGCAACCATTTTGGCATGACTCATCAATTTCAACAACACACACATTACTACATACGTAATCAAACAATGGTACCTGCCCGTGTAGAAAGGTGGGCTGTATATAGAAGTAACACGCCCATCGATGGCATCTCTCCTCCGTCGGGTGACTTCGGGGATCCTCCACAAGAAGTTTCCATTGTAAGTAGACGCTACGGATGCCTGGAGCTGCATCTCTAGATCCGACATCTGGACCTTCATCAGAGTGAGTTGCTTCTGGAGGTCCTCCAGGAGGTGTGACTGAGGGGCGGAGCTATCATGAGTGGAACCTAACAATATGGTATAGTTCCTCTATTAATAGACACGCCCACTGTTGTCTACCTCATACTTACTAGTCTTCCAAAATGAATCTCTGCCAGTTCGAGTTGTCGCCAACTCTTCCTTCATGTCTTGCATCTCCCTCATCATCCGCCTCACATTCCGCTCTCTCTCTTGCTCCGCCTTAGCCACGCCCTCAACTTGAGACCTCAGGGCGGCCAGGCCACGTCCACTTCCTTCTTTATCGCCACACCTACCTCCCACAGCGAGCTGAGCTTCGGATTCCTTAAGCATGTCCTTGGCCACCGCTAGCTCAGACTTCACTTCAGATAGCTCCGTGTGCAGAGCGACAGTCTCCGCCTACAGGACAAGGTGTGAACATCACATGATCAACTACTACATACCGTATTCATACATAATAACCAACTACACCATTAGTTGCAGTTTTCAAGTCTTTTGTTTAAAAAAACAACAACAACAAAAAAACCCTCGAAACAAAACATTTTAGATAATTAAAATGTGGTGTTTGGTCAGTGAAAGAGTCTCAGTTGCTATATTTATTGTTGTTGTTTTTTTTGCTCTAATACACTAGCTAAGATAAATTGTTGGCAAAGCTTATGAATATTGTAATGACATTCATAGGGGGGGGGCTTACCCAGGGAAATCTCACACATAGCCCGCAAACTCTATGAAGTTGTAATAGAGGGCGGACCTTTAATACCAGTGTATATCCAGGTAAATTCCCTTGGTTAGCTAAGGTTGTAAATTCGTGGTCTGTGTGTGGATCCAGTCAAGTCAAGATTGCAAGGTCGACAATTTCTGGATCATAATATTATAAATTAATCTACCCTTTCTGAATCTTATTGTCAATGATTCCCGTGTTACTGAGCTCTGCAACGTACGACATTGAAATTACGATCCTTGACAACAGTCAATTAACGTTAGTTGATTCTTAATAGGTTTGTGTGGGTTGAGCACGTAGGCGGTGTACGAGCACCCGTAAGCCCTTCCAATCCTCTAGGTACTTTTATATCATACTAATAATCCGTGTGTGTTTGTGTGTGTGTGTGTGTGTGTGTGTGTGCGTGTGTACCTTAATTTTCTCAGTAGTGGAAGTCACTTCTGCTACTTCGTTCCTGGAGCACTCTTGCATTTCTTGCATGTCACTGACCACACCCACCAATTCCTGCACACGCCCAGCTAGCTGTTGGTGGTGCTGGAAGTTTTGCAGATGATCAGCGAGGTGCACAGGAGCGGCTGACAGAGTAAAACTTGCCATATCCGCAGGAAGACTGAGTGCCTCCGACGCCAGCGAAGATAGCTCCACCCCACGATGACTGGCAGCCATGGCAACCCTTTCACGCCCTGTGCTTCGCTCCACCTTCACATCGCACACACACACACACACACACACATGTAACGCATCAGCAACTATAAAATTAAATAGTGAGCTAAATTCTCAATAAAAACTGATCACTAGAAAATAAAATAAATTTTCAGACCTAACAACAGAGAGAGAGAGAGGGAGGGAAAGTAGAAGAACCCCTTAATAAGTATGTAATCATAAAAACCAAACTAGTTATGCTCAGTTTGACAATTCCCCAGGGGCACTGCAATTATTGTGCCTGGACTATAAGAACTGTAGTCTAATATAAATAAAATCCATAGCAACCATGAAGAGTCACTACTAGTTGTACACATACACGCCCACTCACTCACAACCTATCTGCATGCCGTCATAATCGATTACAATTACTACGTATAAACATCAACCAAATATGAAGAGGGGGGGGGGAGGTGGGGTAATGACCAGCTGATGAGTGGGGGATAACTACGTAGCTGATGAGGCAAACAAATGTAAGCAAAACTAGCTTCTGTTTAGTCTGATAAATGGCTTGATTGCATAAACTACCAGGGGCACTCGTCATTAGCAGCATTTTTCTCTCCTAAGAGCTGTAATCTTAAAAACGCCTACACTATTACTATTTTGTCTAATTATGACTATAATTATAATTATTGTTATTATTATTATTATAATTATAATTATTGTTGTTGTTGTTATTACCACAATTACTCCATTGACTCCTGTGGCCATCACAGATTAACTTGGTGTGCATTAAATTGTAGAAGCTCCTCCTCCCTCCCTCTCTCTCTCACCACTTACCTCCATGGAGCAAGTCAAGCACTTCGCAACAACACAGTCCATTTCACGGTGTGCACGCAACTACACAAACACAAACACATGACCACACAATCACCAAAAATTATTTTAAAAAACAAACAGATGTAAGTAATTCATTGTTATTACTGCCACCCACGGCCTTCATACACTTAACGAATCAAAAATAATTCAGGAGCAACTTTTTTGATAACACGACAGTTAATTAATTAATTTATATATATATATACTATGCATTGTTGATTGTAAGTACTGTCTGAATTAGACCTATGTCTCTCGTGCTCAACAAACTCCACAAATGTATGCATTTCTTGTAGACAAATAATTAACACCAGTTATATATGTAAGGGTCTGGAATTCCCCAGGGGTTTTCCCTGGTAAATTCCTACAGAAATCCCCACACAGTGCAATTTGGAGCTATAAATATAGTGTTATATTAACCACCTAGCGTAATTCCATTTGGACAAGCTAATAATAAAATATTCACCTTTTTTCTGGGGAAAGATTGACCGCATTCAGCAATATTGCATGAAATAATCATTTCTTCACACTTTGCCTCGTGAACCTGAAACATATATGCAGCTGATGAACTCAACACTATGGGGACAAGTCAAAGGACTGACAAACTTCACCATGAACTATATACAACATACAACACTACATATATTCTATAATTACAGCACATGTGTTGAGAGGATGGCTGGTGAGGCAATGGGTAGCACATGAGCAATAGACTTTCACTATGACCTCAGTGAAACTATCTATGGGATGTTTATCAACACTGATGCCAAATACAGGAGGGGAAGGAGGAGGGGGAGAAGGAGGGGGAGAAGGGGGGAGGAGTGGGCATGGGGGAGGAGTGGGCATGGGGGAGGGGTGGGCGTGGGAAACAAATGAAATATACAGTGATGTCATAGAGATTAGGTAATGAAAGAAAGAGGCAGTTATTAGGGATTGCATGCAAATAAATAAATAAAATAAATTTATAAAATTGAATAATTTAATAAATAAATAAAATCCAATACAACAAATATAAAGTATCCCTCATGCTCACTGCCACGCCTCTAAACTACTCCGCCCATAATCCTGGGGCAACGGGAAAACATAAGATGAGGACACATTACAGACTCTGGTCCTCTCCTCGGGGGTAAAAAGATCACAATAAAAATTAATTAGATCCAATCAAAGTTCCTTTCTTACTGATTCTGCACATCTATCATCCCTTACCTGTTTCTGGCTCTGAGGATACTGCGTGCCGCAGTGACCACACCGTACCGGGCGATGAGGACAAACTAGAGCATGTTCGTCCAGATCAGACTGTCGTAGCACTAAGCCACACCCCTCATGGGGGCAGCCAATACCTCTATGACCACAGACTTCTTCATGTGCCTAAAATGCAATTTAGAAAGAAAAGACATAATTAACTTATTAAAATGGGTGAATATTAATTAACTTCACCACGAGGTATTGTACTTCATAGTAGTGTGAAAGAAAATAAATGTTGTACCTTTTGATTGATACAAGTAACAGCAGTTCAGAATATCAAATATACCCTTCTACTAATACTGAGGTGGCAGAAACACGTTTGCTAGTTGGTCAGAGGACAACCCACCATTCAATAGGAGGCAGTACGTGCTGGTATTATTGATTTTTATGAAACAATGGATTCTTTTCATCCCATTATAGTGTTTGTTACACGCCCTCCATTACAATATCCCAATAGAGTTATTTCATTGGTCCATTCCTCACAGCATATCATTCCCACGCTGGCATCACACACAAACATTTCCCTCATGAGAAACAACTGGTTTCTCCATGCTCCATGCCCTAACTTGGCTAAACAGAGATAGCTGGCACTTCACTTGCTAACTGTTGATCACTCAATATCCAGACAACAGCCAGCAATGCTGGCCCATAACTCCTACTATGGTAATAAACTGGGTTGATAGCAAACTACAATCCACAACAAACGTCCCTCACCACACCTCCCTCACCACATAAACAACCTCACCCACAAAGGCACAAGGAATCAATCAATAGATCCAAAAACATATTTTAGCTATGAATATTTCAATAAGTGACTTGCAGCCATGTATGAGCAACATACACAAAACCAAAATAATGCAGGCAGGCTTTAATCTCTCACTACAAATTATCATTCAATCATATCCAGTCAGTTGGTGCATCCAGTCTTGCACAAACCCTACACTACACACTGCAACCATTCCTAGAGACTGACTGCAGGTTGTGGAGCAGCAGTAAGCCTAACTACCCAGATATCACATGACTACTGCTATCATTCCATCACTTTTTCTTTTTCTTTTTTTCTCTCCCATTAAAATTGAACACCCCACCCTGAGGCCATGTAGTGTCACGTTTCACATGAATAGAAGTGCAATTACCAGTTGCATTCAACCCTCACAACCCCACCTTTCCTGGGAAGATGGGGGGGGGGGGGGGGGGGGGGGGGGGGATGATTTTAATTAATTGTGTTAATATTAGCCCAATTTATCATATTCATAGTCACAGAATCTACAGCCTTATTGTTGAGGAAGAAAACAGTATTAAATTTAAATGAGTTTCTAACTCCTAGTTTTGTTTATCCTGACTTCTTGCACACAACACATAGTATATTCTAGATAATTCTGGGTTAATTAGGTCGGGTCAAGGTCAAGGTCAAGGTCAAGGTCATGCAGGTCAGGTAAACATAAACTCTCCAATAACTCTGCTCCCTGAACTATCCACCAGAAACGGTCCTCCTCCTCCTCCATCATCCTTACCTCTAGTTCCTGCAACTTGCCCTGCCAGGAGCACCCCATAGGCTTGTTCTGACACCAGACCAGCAACGCCATAACCTCACGCTCCACAGCTCTGTCAGGATAACACTGCATTAAGAGAGGAAGAGAATAAAGAAATAATAAATATATGGGACTAATAAATTATACAAGACATGACAGAGGGAAGAGTGAGAAAGATGGTGGAAAGGGAAGAAACGAAACATTCCTTTGTCCATGACACACAAACACGCGCACACACACGTACTTGTCTCCCTCTCTCTCCCTTGTTTATATTACCTGTTCTGATAGCAGGGTCACCTCACACTGATCACATGTTCTCCCTGGTAAACTACAGATAGAAAAACACACACGAGACAAGTCACAAAAACAAAGAGCAAATAATACGGACATTTAAAACTCAGCTTGTTTCCACGATTAGTAAAAAAAAATTTCAAAGTACAATAGTTTGTAATTACTACATTTCACTTAAAGTTTCCAGTGAAACAAACATTCACAAGAGAGAGAGTAACTATAATAAATAATAATATTATAAACAATTTTCATGAATGTCATCAATTCCTGTTGTTTGTAGCTATCACCATAGCATCATGGTGCAATGTCCAAAGAAAGGGAAAAACCCAACATGATGAAATGAAAACCTTGTGTTACTATATATAGCTTATAATAATAATGTTGTAATCCTCTCATATATCCCCCTAGATATTCATACATAACAACCCTCTCCCCCCCCCACCCCCTCCCGTCTTCTAGTTAACTGATTTTACTCAGAACTATAACAGAAACTCATTGCTTTATGGAGGTCTGCCAGAACAACAGAATCAATAATTCACTGGTGATTAAACAACATGCAGCGTTGAATTGCCTGTTGATTATACATTCTGTGATGTTCCAATTGGTAAGCTCATGAACTGGAATAGAAAAGTTTGTAGATTTACAATGCAAGTATACAATCAGTCTCTTTAGATGTAGTGGCCAGTTCAAATAGTCTACATGCTCCAATCTTGAATTATAATTGCCTTACACAGTTTCAACTTCTTTCCACAGTTATTTTCAGAGTGAAAAAAAAAATACAAATAGAAATGGATCAAGAAAGTATCCCATTGGTTTTGTCTAACAAGCCTGGAGTCACCATTCATAGGTCCACTATCACCATCAGCAACTATCATCTAGTCCTCCAAAACAATAAATGCACTGCTCACAGTTGCTATGCCAAACCAGCAGCTATAGCTGTTGCCACAGAGCTGGTGGTCACAAGATGTTTTACTCATAAGAATTAGAAATTTGGATAACTCACTTCTTTATAATATTGAAACATGTTTTGCACAGTCTGCACCCATCTTCTGTCTGCACAGGATTTCTAAGTAACTTGGTGCAGTGAATACACGTCAGGCCAGCTTTAGGAGCTCCATCCACGCAAACAGCCCTAAACCCCATTCTGCAAAATCAATTATGCTTTTCTTTACCAGCACTCTGCGCTTTAAAGGGTGCTGCGACATAGCAACGCGCGCGCACCACAAATAACCACAAAAATCCGCCATGCTCGCATCATTAGTAAAAACAACCGCTAACTTAGCTTGCGCGGGTAGTAATTTAAAGCTTCCCGCCTACCACCAATTGATAAACTAACCGAGGCCCCGCCCCCGCTATAAGTTGTAAAGAGCGCAGCAGTTTGATATTGTATTTCTTGGCTTACTTTATCAGTATTGTTTCTCCCTAGAGCAGACACTTGCTCCCAGATTGTATCCAAGCTTTGACAGGTAAATAATACCGCACTAATGACTCCATTATTTTAATTTTGTATTCTTGTGCAAAACTTCTTCCTGATATATCACTCATTTTTTATTTTACAGTATTATGATGACCAGTGATAATTTTTATGAATGTATATATAAAAAATATTATATATAAAAATATTTTGAAATATTTTGAAATAAAATTTTATTTTATTTTGAAATAGCCAGCTAAATATAGATGAATATTTTGTGATGTAGCTAGCTAAGTAAGGATGAATAAACAAATGAAGTGAATAGCTAAGTACAGAAAACTGTACACAAACTGAAACTGTAGAGTTTTCTAGCAGCAAAAATGGTTCACTAATCTATTATAGGTACATACACACACTGAATATGCATCTAGCTAGCTTGATAAAAGGCTTCCCTTACCTGACCATGCCACTGGGCCTTCACAATTTACCTTTACTAACCGCTGCGATAGGACGCTTGTCTTACCAAAACCACTGACCACCTACAATTCTTGACAACATTACATGTACAGATAATCGGAGGGTTTAGATTATAAAGCAGGTGGGTGAAGAAGCTGATGTGTTGTTTTGTTCAAAATAATGAGTGCTCAGCTAGAACATGTTCAGCTCCTGGTTTATATTAACTGTATCAGTTTTTGCTTATGAATAGCAACAACATGTAAGCCTAATCAAGTGATTGTGAAACCTACTACACAGTCAGTAAAAAGTGGGGGTGCCAGCATTTGGTGCACTCCAGTATCCCACTATAAAGGTTGACAGGGAGTGTGGCTAATTTTGAGAATCAGCAACAGTTCAATACCATTCTATACCAGACATTTTCACAATAAGTATTGATACCAAGTAGTCAGTATAGCCCATCACTATGAAACACATGTAGCTAAAATTATATTTTTTTGTGGAATGTATATTGCAACAAAAGACAAACATAATAGCTAAAAAGTTCTTCCAATTGCACCGCCACGACCAGTAGGGGTCACACCCCTACCCATCGCCATGGCTCCTCTTGTAACTCCACCCCTCCCTCCTCTAGCGCCACGAGGTTTCAAAGGTGGTGTCTTTGGTCTTCTAGTCTCTATCTCGTCAGAATGGCCCAGTAGATTACCATCTGGTCCATCAAAGAATGACAAGTAATGTTCTTTGGAAAAATTAGAGCTTGTCATATCTGGTCCAACAGTTAACCAACCTACAGACACGTTTGAACACACTAATAACAGTAACACACTAACACTTTTTATAACAGCAACAGTTTAAACAATTGCATTATGACGTTTTCATTACAGTGTTCTGAGAAGCCTGCTTGGTATTATGAAGGTGTTAGTAGCTTCAATGCCCAAAATTAACTACACAAAAAAAAACTGTACTTCTTATCCAATGCAAGTTATGCACTAAATATAATCTAACTGATTAAATGAAAACAAAATTAATTTTTTTTTTTAATTTCTGACATAGCCTGGATATGTTTCCTCTGCATCTTCCAACTTTTGTAGCATGGAAACAATCTTCATAACTGAATAATTATCCAGCCTAAGGATTCTCAAGAACTGCCCATAGCAAAGTAAACATATTGGAAGTTACACACAATTCTCCATCCACTGCTTTAGACTGTCAAGATCTGACCATACATTCAAATAAGTGGGAACTTGCTAATTAGAAATGGCCTCTTTGCATATAATGCATTATATTATCATTCTGAGGCAGTCCTTCTAGACTTGCCTTGCCTAATGTTGCTGTCATTGCCAAATAAATGCAGTCTTCTTCTGCCCAGGCAAAAGTGTTCTATGACGTCATAAATTTCTTCAGGTTTATTAGAATAGTCCGTCTCCTGCTCCGGCTAAAAACATAAAAGGAATATCTAAGCATGAAGCTGATATACCTTGTGCACCTCTTATAGTCATGGTAGATACATGAATACAGTTGTATTGAATATGTATAAGTTGTAATGGTATTCACATCTACTTGTATTTATTCATGCAGGAGTTGTCATGATACAGCATAACAGTACTGCATAAATTGCACATTAATAATGTATGGGGAAAATCACTGTTCAATAGAAATTGCACGGGGAAGAGAAATAGCACGGAAACTAAGTGAAATACTGCGGTAGCTAAGTGACATAGTACAGGTAAGTGAACATGTGTGCAGCCTTGGAAACGAAGTTCAAGTAGTCTCTAGCTGGAGACTACGTCATTCTTTAACACAGTTCTACCAATTTTGGATGGAATTTTTCAGCATATTTGGAGGAGCCTATGTTAAGAATAAAGTTCCAGAGGAAAGCTAATTCTGAATACAGAGATAATGAGTGAAATAAAGAGTAGCTACAGTACAAAAAAGTACTATTAGCGATTAATAGCACTCATAAAGCAATTGAAATAGCACTCAGCTTCACCCCATACTATTTCAATTACGTTACTTGTGCTATCAATCCCAAATAGCACGGTTACTCATGCTATTACACTAACAAATATAAAAAGAGCACATTAACAGCTAATAAACGTACAATATAGTAGATCAAAAAGAGTGAGAGATAAACCAGAAATTATTTTTAAATGACTTGTTACACATATAGTAGAGAAGAAATGTTAGGATGCATTAAGTAGCACAGTGCAACAATGACTACAATACAATAAATACTATCCCTAAATTACAAGAGAAAATGATTCACAGAAATTTATATTCAAAGGAGAAATCAAATGTCCCTCCAGCTTCATTCAGGAGTAGCTTACCAGCTTAGTTCTCACTAATTCATGTCAAAAGATCTCTCAGCTAAACTGGATGTGCAGACTGAATACTTGTAGTAGCTCCGTGCCTAACATCACAAGCTAATATCACAGATTAGCTTTTATACTCATGGGATAAACTTTAACTCAATTTAAAAAAAAATAATTATTTTGATTCCTGATTATGATCATTGTAACACTTAATCCTCCCAAATCATAGAATACTGTACTATTTGAATGTAACCTCCATTTCAGGCAACCGTGCCAGGTCAGCATTCAGACCTTAGCTGTCGTTGCAAGCATGTACTCCACTTGTTACAGAACTCATAAAACCTGTCTCTGTACATTTCCACTCCATCTTCCTCTGATCATCCCTTCATTACAACATCACGTCTGTTTATTTCATCATCCTATATACTGAACACTCCAACATATACTAACTCCACCTCAAAACCTCACAAACTACACTATCCTACCTATTACTAGCTACATATTACACCCCTACGTATTACACCCTACACATTACACCGCTACATATTACATCCCTATGTATTACACCACCACATATTACACCCCTATGTATTACACCACCACATATTACACCCTACGTATTACACAACCACAAAATATACCACCACACATTGTATACATCACAGCATATACATGTACTGTACTATTCCCCACATACACAATTTACCTCTTCAGTAATGATAATATCCAAATCTATGTTGGCATGTATAAAATGGCCGTCTTGGTTGCGCCGGACAGTTCCTTTGATTCCTACGAACCATTGACAACGGAATACTAACATAAGTTAAAATACTAATTATCTAGGAAATGAAGGTTAAGATTCATGTCTGAAACTTTTGATTCCATTAATGATAACTTTCTCTATAGTATTCACAGCACAAGCTACTTAAAATGTACAGAAATCCTATTAGAGTAACACTGAAGGTTTAATGAATGTAAAATGCTTAGAATAGCCTGGAGGGCAGGGACACTTAGTGTCCTTCCGATTGCACTTAGTGTCCCGTTGTTAGTTGCTACGTTCTAAATTAGTTAGGCGGCAGCTGTTACTACCATCTTTAGGGTCTTTCAGGCACTAAGTAGCGCCCTCGCTGAGCTCGCGACGCTACAGCCTAGAACCTTCAGGACCATACAAACAGTAGTTCCCTCTGAGGCAGCGCCTAACTATTATTTAGAAACTACTACATTGTAAAAGACAATAGTGAAATTTAAACCAAATACAAAGCAGTACAGAGGTACACAATGGAAGCAGAAGTCAACGAGCTGATTCCATCATAACACAAGGTTCTGTCATTCAACCCGTGCCATAGTTGGACATCACAAATGCTGAGTCATGTCACTCACATTGAACACAATTATAACTACACATGAAATAGTATCGGGAGACTCTAGATGAGTAGCAGTAAGCAGTAAGTAGTAATAGTAGTAGTAGCAGTAGTAGTAGTAGTAAGTAATAGCAGTAGTAGTAATAGCAGTAGTAGTAATAGCAGTAGTAGTAGTAGCAGTAGTAGTAGTAGTAGCAGTAGTAGTAGTAGTAGTAATAGTAGCAGTAGTAGTAGTAGTAGTAAATAGTAGTAGCAGTAGTAGTAGTAGTAAGTAATAGCAGTAGTAGTAATAGCAGTAGTAGTAGTAGCAGTAGTAGTAGTAGTAGTAGTAGTAGTAGTAGTAGTAGTAGTAGTGGTAAGTAGTAGTAATAGTAGCAGTAGTAGTAGTAGTAGTAATAGCAGTAGTAGTAGTAGTAGTAGCAGTAGTAGTAGTAGTAGTAGCAGTAGTAGTAGTAGTAGTAGCAGTAGTAGTAGTAAATAGTAGTAGCAGTAGTAGTAGTAGCAGTAGTAGTAGTAGTAGTAAATAGTAGTAGCAGTAGTAGTAGTAAATAGTAGTAGTAGTAGTAGTAGTAGTAGTAGTAGCAGTAGTAGTAGTAAATAGTAGTAGCAGTAGTAGTAGTAGTAGTAGTAGTAGTAGTAAATAGTAGTAGCAGTAGTAGTAGTAGTAGTAGTAGCAGTAGTAGTAGTAAATAGTAATAGCAGTAGTAGTAGTAGTAGTAGCAGTAGTAGTAGTAAATAGTAGTAGTAGCAGTAGTAGTAGTAAGTAATAGCAGTAGTAGTAGTAGTAGTAGTAGCAGTAGTAGTAGTAGCAGTAGTGGTAAGTAGTAGTAATAGTAGTAGTAGCAGTAGTAAGTAGTAGTGGTAAGTAGTAATAGTAGTAGTAGTAGTAGTAGTAAGTAGTAGTAACAGTAGTAAATAGTAGTAGCAGTAGTAGTAGTAGTAGTAGTAAGTAGTAGTAACAGTAGTAAATAGTAGTAGCAGTAGTAGTAGTAGTAGTAGTAAGTAATAGCAGTAGTAGTAGTAGTAGTAAATAGTAGTAGCAGTAGTAGTAGTAGTAGTAAGTAATAGCAGTAGTAGTAGTAGTAATAGTAGTAGTAGTAGTAGTAGTAGCAGTAGTAGTAGTAGTAGTAGTAAGTAATAGCAGTAGTAGTAGTAGTAGTAGTAGTAACAGTAGTAAATAGTAGTAGCAGTAGTAGTAGTAGTAAGTAATAGCAGTAGTAGTAGTAGTAGTAGTAGTAGTAGTAGTAGTAGTACAATTGTTGAGGTAGTTATAGTTATTACGAATACACAAACTATGATTGCAGGAAGCTTGATCAAGAGTAGAACTCAGACTTACCCATCAAGCAGTGTTCCTTAGAGTTTTGAAAGACTGTCTTCTGGTCCATGGGAGTTTTGTTGCCAGGATTCTTTATATTGGTCTTCACCCAGCAAATATCCTCACATCTTCTGCACCCCCACTTTTTAAAACATTCTCTTCCTAAAAAAAAAAAAAAAGGAAGTAAGGGAAAAAAATTGTAAGTACAAAAATCTGGTATACAGCAAAATATACGCTATTATTGGTGAGCAAGCGAAGCGAGTGAGAGTAACACAATTGAAAATTGAGGATGTTTGTTCAGATGTACGTATGTCATTTGTACTTTGACCCTCTCGTACTTTTGCATTAGCTCGGTGTTCGACCCCGTCCCAAACTTCACTGAACAAAATCCTCTGGTTATCGATCATTACCCGTATCACCCTAGAAATTGAATTGTTTACCGCTTTGAATTCTTTTGTGGGTGCAGTTAAAACTCAAAAACTTACCGGAGTTCCATTTCTATTCGATTTAGTAGCGGTGGTAAGTTAATATGCTATTTGTCACAGTTATAATCCCTACGCAACAGTATTTACTTGAAAATTCATTGTCCACTAGACTAACCACGAAGGTAAGTCTTGGGTAGGTATGTTCAGTTGTGTGAAAGTATTGTGCGTTACAACTACTACTAAGAATATCACAAAAAAAAACATTTAAATAACTGATTTGATTTTGTTGATTTTTTTTTGTCAATTCAAACAGTTGCGGGGAGTGGTTACTATGGCATTAAATGTGTTTACCGTATTATACGTAATTTAAAAACTCAAGACTTTATTTTAGTAGCTCGAGTGATAGAAGTTAAAATTAATTGTTTAACTAACAATAGTGCAGTTAGGTTCGTTCGCCATTTGTGCTCAAGTACATCACTAGTTAAAACACCGGGTGAGTTCTATCACTATAGCTACTTCATTATCAAGAGGATTGAACTTTTTCACTCATGCATAGAATATAGAGACAGAACTTGCCTAAAAGAGATACTACTCACTAGGTGTTGTACGGTATTGCCCTACAAAATATCACGATACTATAAAATCAAAATACCCAGGTATTACTAAATATAGTATAATTTTCAAAATTCATAAAAAATTTTATTTGTGTCTAGTGATTGTGAAGGTTAAAGGTTACATGATAAAAAAATTAACATTTCTGCATTTTGTGGTTTGAGCCAAGCTCTTCGTGGAGTGACAATTTGTCCACCCTTGCTGAAGACTCTCTCTGAGCTGGTGCTAGTAGCTAGAATGCACAAGCAGTAGTAGTAGAGGACCTCAGTATAACGAACACTTTGGGACCACAGGGTGTTCGGTTATAGTGAAATGTTCTGGTATACTGAGGTTCATTGAGTTTAATTAAATATTTTACTTCAAATTGTAAATGCCAGCAATGGAGAATGGTGGGGGCAAAACAGCTGCTTTTGCCGTGTGGTTTGTGCGTTGATAACGCGGACACAGGTTATAAAATAACGCCGATAACGATACCGGGTTGAGGGTGGAAAAAATATAGTATCCTATGATTTAAAATACCGCTGATTAACAAAATACCGGTATACCGTACAACACTAACTCACCCATATCTAAACAGACACTACTCACCCATATCTATACCTTCACTGGTACCACTCCATAGAAAGACGAATGACCTTTGAGCCAAAACTTCTTCTACTTTCAAGCCCATGATCTCCTCCCATTCCCAGGGTTGCCATGGAAACACGATGCCACTGGCTCGGCGCTGGTACTCCTCTAGGGGCGGGGTTATGAGGACAACATCAAACTTGGTACCCAGAGAATTGAGGTCAAAAGTGCGAAGATCTGCTTTAAGGTACATTGGCTGAGTAGCACGTGCCTTTATTTGCGCATCCTAAAATTAATAAACAAACAAACAAATTTTAACTGAATTAAAATTAGAATAAAGCACACAACAAAATACAGTTTAACTAAATATTCCAATTGACAACCAATTGACTGACTCCAACAGCAACCATCCCTACAATTGGTCTCTTGACTCCAACAGCAACCATCCCTACAATTGGACTGACTCCAACGGCAACCATCCCTACAATTGGACTGACTCCAACGGCAACCATCCCTACAAAGCTGTATGTAAGATTCTCTCTACATAATGACAGTTATCATGTTTCAGAGGTCTGCTCCATGTCAGTGCTTCTTCAACAAATCTTCAGACAATCAAGAATTACTTTCATTAAAATAGTGAACTATCAATAATTGTTAAAGCAAATTACTCACGAGATTGCAGTCAAGCAATTCAACTAACTTCACACTTAATAGTAGATAGTTTAACTCCAAAATAATCTACCTTTAACAAAACAAATTTCGAAGACTGACATTGCAAAAACAAGGTGCACTTATCGACTATTGTCAGTGTAGGCTAGGCTGGCACAAATATCCAAAAAGAAGTAATTTTTATTATGACTAAGCTATGTTGCAGGAACCACCTCCCACCAGTCCCCAGTGGCTCAGTCGGTTAGAGCGTCGTACTTATAAGCAGTATTGACATAGGAAATGCGAAGGTCGGGAGTTCGATCCTCCCCTGGGGAAAATGTTTTTTTTTTCTTCCTTTTTTTTTCCCTTCATTTCTGCCCTTTCTTTTTCCTTAACATGTGCATACTTCAAAACTTTTTTTTTTCCCTCACAACTTTTTTTTTGGCCCTCATCTCTTACCCCATTTTCCAGTTCCTCTCCTTCATTTCTTTCAGTTTTAGAATCAGTTGACAAAATGCTAATGCAAACTTGTCTACTTTCAAGCATTACAATGGAGGTATATGTAATTGCACAGACAGCTGTGGTATTTGAGATTAAAAGCATGAGTGGAATGAGAACAAATTCAAGAGGCAAAGCCGAGTGGAATTTCTTGCCGCATGAGTGTTAGTGTTACCTGAGCCTTCCGTGCTATCAATCAACTTTCACTAAAGATAATAATTTGTTTCTGCATAATCTACTATTATACTTAGGTCCATGAAATCATCTTAGTCTGAGTCAGCCATTATTCATACTTTTCCTTTCGTTGCTAAACAGCGTTGTCCAGGCATTTCGCTGCAATTATTGCCTATCAAATAAATGGTAAATTGCGACGAAGTCAAGATAGACTGCCGTAGCCAATCAGATCATTATTCAGTTTTTCACTGTTGTGTTATTTAAACTAATACTACAACAATACCACAAGTACCAACAGATGAATATTGAAAACAGACCCTCCTCCACTCACGCCACCCGTTCTAACCGACCTCTTCACGGCCAAAGAAAAGCTTTCCAACATACAACTATCACATCCCAAACTTCACGCCACCTCTGATTAGAGAACTGCGTACCACAACCTATGAATCGACCGCTCCATCGTCGTAAACAAAAACAAAAACAAAGGCTCTACAATACCTATCCAAGACTTTTACAATATTATATTGCAGACGGAAGAAACCATTTAAGTCATCTCTCCACTTATGAACTGATAGACCAGGACACATCCCTCAATATCCAAGCTAAAGTTAATAAACTTTATTAGCCAAGCTAAACAGAAGGGCAGGATTGGATTACTGACAAACTAGCACGGCCAGCAGGAGAAATAAAAAAGGAAGCCAAGACACAATACATCTACTTCCTTCTGAAGATACATACATCACCTTACCAAGTTCAACCAATTGAGGAGGCCCAACAGAACTTGCCTCGGCCATTGTTGATCATACTCCTGCCTTACGTCAACTCAGCACTACAGATGCTCATCACTACACCCCAACTCATCAAGTGACTCCAGTCAGAGAGGATGTCACACTCTTCATGGCAGGATGCTAAGAGCCTTTACACTGTCTACCCAAATGGAAGGTATCCACATGGTACTGGAAAGAGTGCACAATGGTACCTACCCTCCTCCTCCCACACCTCACCAGCTGTTAAGAGAACTTATTCTATGCATACTACAACATAACATCTTTGACAGCCAAATGTACCCACAGAGATGTGGTGTTCCCATGGAGACAAAATGTGCCCCCACTTTCACTAACCTGTTCATGGTTGCTGCTATATCAAACACATTATCTCTTAGCAATACACACGTACATTGTCACATGTATATTACATCTAAAAGTATGTAGTTGTGTTGTCTATATATTTGTGAACGGTACATTGAACCAGATCTATCGCAATATGTACATGCAGTTTAAACCACCAATATTTACTACAATAAGAATCCGGAAGTTAACACTCGACCATAAGGACATGTTAATTGGCTGAAACTCAAAACAGTATTTACTACAAAATTTATATCGGTAAAATCCCAATTAACGATAAAATAAACGACAGAGTGCCACTCAAGTTGTTCCGTCCAATTTCACTGAACTAAGCGAATGACTTCAACATTACTTGTGTCCTCACTAAGTTGCTGTGCTTACGTCTGCCTCATTGAGCCGGCTAGTGCTACTGCTCCTCTCCCCATTGCTGTCAATGACAAGCAATCCATCTGCAAGTCTACAAAAGCGACGGGGATAATCTGTCTGCATCCGCGGGTCATGAAGACCAGGAGCCAGCGTTGGCGCCGGATTACCGTGAGAGGTCCCCGATTAGGAGAAGCAGCAATGCTGGGGACGCGTTGGCCGGCCTGACGTCGTTGGTGCGCAAAGTGGTGGACAGGGCGATACAAGACAAAGCCAACCAAGAAGGTGGGGACAAATTTGGGTAGAAGGGGGGAGGTCAAAGTAAGGGTTAGGAAAGGAGGGAGGTCATAAGGGCTAGCAAAGGAGGGTAGCAGCCCAGTCAAGGCTGGTTCTAACTCACCAGAGGCCTTTACCACCCAGCCATGATGCGTGGGTGTGACTCACAGGCAGTGGGGGGAAGGAACCAGCGGAACACTGGGGTATGAGGTTGCCCAGTAGGACCCTGTGATAGTAACCCAGTATGGGGTCGGCCCAGTAGGGGTTCAGAGATGGTGACATGGTTCAGGGTCGCCCAGTAGGGGCTCCGAGATCAAGACCCAGTAATGGGGTTGCCCAGTAGGGGCTCCGAGATAGTGTCCCGGTACGGGGTCGCCCAATATGGGCTCCGAGAGCAAGACCCGGTAATGGGGTTGCCCAATAGGGCTCCGAGATACGGTACAGGGTCGCCCAATATGGGCTCCGAGATCAAGACCCAGTAAGGGGGTTGCCCAGTAGGGGCTCCGAGATAGTAACCCGGTACGGGGTCGCCCAATATGGGCTCCGAGATCGAGACTCTAGTATTGGGTTGCCCAGTGGGGGCCCCGAGATTGGGACCCGGTACGGGGTCGCCCAATAATGGGCTCTGAGATCAAGGCCCAGTAATGGGATGGTATAGCCCAGTAGGGGATCTGAGAGTGGGACCTGGTACAGGGTTGCCCGGTAGGGGTGCAGGGGTGTGACCTGGTACAGGGTTGCCCATTAGGGGCTCTGAGATCAAGACCCAAGTAGTGGGTCGCCCAGTGAGGGCTCCGAGAATGTCAATTAGTACTGGGTAGCCCAGTATGGGTGCCGAGATCTAAACCCAACACAGAGCCACCAGTGGGAATCGGAGTATCCAGAAGGTCTGTGTGGGAGATATTTACGTGAGGGAACCGTGTTGGGGGAGGGGAGGGGAGGGGGGGGGCCCGGACGGGGCTTTCCTGTTGTGACTGCCAATGACTTGATGGCACGTGTTTGTTGGCCACAGGTACCGAGGGCCTAGCTGAACTGGACCGAGCAGATCAGTCCACAGATCAGAGTATCCTCCAGACCATGATGATGGAGCTGGCCAGAGGGGGTTCCCTGGGCGTTTCCGGGGCGCCATCTGATATCACCAAGAAGCAGCCCCGGGACAGCGGTGGGGACTGGGAACCCACTGGCAAGAATATGCCAGCCATACCCAGACGGGTGGTCGAAAAGATCAAGAGGGGTCAGTACGTGGATTTTTCGGTTCTACCACCAGCGGCGGGGTCCACGAGAGCGACACCGTCCCACTTGGAGGGAGATCTCGTGGTCATTCGGGCTGAGGATCTTGCCAGGTCCAGAAAGCTCATCCCGGACATTGGAGTGTGGCTTCAATGCTACGTGTTGTGGATGTCGGTGGCGTTGAAGGAGGAGCCAAGCAGGGCCCAAGAATTCTTGGCGTACGCCTTCCTCATAGCGAAATGCAGCAAGTCATTTCGGTGGCCATCCTGGATCCTGTACGATCAGGAGTTCCGACAGGCCAGAGCAGGGGACAGGTCCAGCCGCTGGGACGAGATCGATGCGTGCCTCTATACCCGGATGTTCACGGGCAGGATGGAGGAGGGGGAGAACTGGTGCACCCTCTGTCACTCTGTCGACCACACCCGCAAGCATTGTCCTCTGCAAGGGAACTCTAGGAGGCCACTAGCGGCGCAAGGACCTCCACCAGCGGGTCAAGTTAGCAGGGTGCAGGGGAAGGCAGTCCAGGTCTGCCACAAGTTTAACCGGTTCAACGGGGACTGCCGGAGAGGATTGGACTGCCCGTACCGGCACGCGTGCAGCAAATGTGGGGGTTCCCACCCAGTGTCGAGATGCGCCGACAGAGGAGGGTTGAGCTCATGAAGTTGAGGAGACAAGCGAATAGTACATGAGCATAGCACTTATGGTGTGGACATTGTCATGTGATGTTTACTGTATTCAAAAAAAAAATAAAAAATTTTGCGGCGATTGTCAACTTATTAATAAAGGTGGGGTAGAGGACAGGGTAAAGGGGCATACTGTAGAAAGCAGTTGTGATAGAGGCGGGGGGTAGGTAGGTAGGTAAGGAACGTGCAGGGGAGAACAGCACTACATACAGGGGCTAGTAGAGACGCATATGATCGGGCTTATCTGAATGCAGGCCTGTACCAGTATCGGGATCAGCTGATGGCCCTTGTTCGAGTGCCAGAGGCAGGTTCCAGACCAGACAGCTGCTCCAGGGGAAATATTCAGACCCCTCTGAAGTTGAAGGCTTGGCAGCAGGAGCTCTCGGGACATCCCGATAAGTGGTTCGCCGAGTACATATGTAAAGGGGTTCAGCAAGGGTTCAGGATCGGTTTCCACGGAAATTGGACAGATCTAAGATCGTGTCGGAGGAATATGGTGTCTGCAAAAGACCACCCAGAAGTAGTGCAGGCATACATTGCCAAGGAAGTGCAGGCAGGGAGACTAGAGCAGGTTGTGACTGGGGACAGGGAGAAAGTCCATTGCAGCCCGTTTGGGGTCATCCCAAAAAAGGGAGGAGTCAATCGATGGCGATTAATTGTCGACCTGTCTTCCCCAGAGGGCAGGAGCGTGAATGATGGGATTAGTAAAGAGCTGTCTTCACTGTCGTATGTATCAGTGGATGACATAACATCCAGGATCCTGGGTGAAGGCAGGGGCACACTATTGGGCAAGATGGATATCCAGCAAGCTTACCGGAATATCCCAGTACATCCAGAGGACAGGCCCCTCTTGGGGATGGAATGGGAGGGGGGAGTATACATGGATACAGCCCTGCCATTCGGCTTGAGGTCGGCGCCACTGCTCTTCTCAGCAGTTGGGGACGCACTTCAGTGGATCATGAGCTATAGAGGAGCATCCTGGCTCGACCACTACATTGATGACTTTGTGACGATAGGGGGTCCGGGAACTGCTGTGTGTGCAGAGAACATGAGGATAATGGAGAGAACATGCAGCGACTTGGGTATGCCAGTGGAGCCAAGTAAGACTGAGGGTCCATCCACGGTGATTACGTTTTTGGGTTTGGAGCTTGACACCCAAGAACTACTTGTTCGGCTCCCGCAGGAGAAACTGGAGAAACTGAGGGCCAGTCTGGCCAACTGGAAGCTCAAGAGGAGTGGAAAGAAAAGGGACCTGCTGTCCTTGATAGGGCTCTTGAGCCATGCATGTAAGGCAATCAGGGCAGGGCGGTCTTTTCTGAGGAGACTCATAGACTTATCAGCAACCACCAAGGTCCTAAATCGCCACATTCGGCTCAATGCGGCAGCCAGATCTGACTTACAGTGGTGGTGGCAGTTTAGCACCTTGTGGAATGGGGTAGCTATGATGACATCTGTCAATAGATCGGAACCAGAAAAGACCATTGCCATCGTGTCGGATGCCTCGGGATCATGGGGCTGTGGGGCGGTGTGTGGTCAAGACTGGTTCCAGCTCAAATGGCAAGGTCTGGGCCAAGCTCAGCAGTACCACATAACAGCGAAAGAGCTGCTGCCAGTGGTGGTGGCGACGGCAATTTGGGGCCAGGATTGGCAGGGACAGACAGTGAAGGCCTGGTGTGATAACACGGCAGTAGTGGCAATAGTTAACTCTGGCTCATCCAAGGACCCTGAGGCAATGCACCTCAGGCGTTGCCTGGCCTTCCTGGAGGCTAAGTGGCAATGCCACCTATTCTGTGAGCACATTAGGGGTAGAGACAACACAGCGGCAGATGCATTGTCAAGGGACAAGCTAACCCTTTTCCGTGATGTGTGCCCACAGGCAAAAGAAGAACCAGCAGCAATTCCAGCAGCAGTTCTCGATGTCCTGGTGGTGTCCAAACCAGACTGGACCTCGGCAAGTTGGACGGGTCTGTGGAAAGACTTTTCCGAGAAGGCCTGGCCCCGTCCACCAGAAAAACTTACGGAGCGGGTAAGAAGCGATACAGGGAGTTCTGCTCACTACTAGGCAGGGCTCCCACCCCGGCCACAGAGCAGCAGCTGTGTCGCTTTGTGGCCCGGCTGGAGGAGGAGGGGTTAGCACACAGCACTATTAAATGCTACCTGGCAGCAGTGAGACACCTTCACTTGGAGGAAGGCAAGGCGGATCCGAATATTGGAGATATGGCGAGACTGCAGCTGGTAGTGAGAGGAGTGAAGAGTAGCCAGGCCAGGGAGGGGGCTCAGGGGAGGCTCCGGCTCCCTATTTCGATCATTCTACTCAGGGAGCTTAAGGTGGCATGGACAAACCAAGCTAATCCGGAAGGCCGTATGCTCTGGGCGGCGGCAAGCCTCTGCTTCTTTGGGTTTATGAGGTCAGGGGAAATCACTCTTCCCGAGGGTAACACCTTCGATGAAGCCACACATTTGGGTGTTGGGGATCTGGCAGTGGACAGCAAGACGGCACCGACAACTCTCCGAATCAGACTAAAAGTCTCTAAGACAGATCCTTTTCGCAAAGGAGTTGATGTCTTTGTGGGCAAAACAGGCAATGACTTGTGCCCAGTGGAGGCGATGCTAGCCTACCTAAGGATCCGAGGATGGAAACCAGGCCCGCTCTTCTGTTCCAGGGAGGGAAAAGCGCTCTCAAGGACAAGGTTCGTGGCAGAGGTACAGAAGGCACTCATCAGCAGAGGCAAATCAGCCAAAGGTTACACAGGGCATAGCTTCAGGTCTGGAGCAGCAACTACAGCAGCCTCCCGGGGACTGGGAGAAGCCACAATTAAAATGCTAGGAAGATGGTCTAGTGCGGCTTAGCAAGTCTACATCAAGACTCCCCGGGAGCATCTAGCAGGTCTCACAACAGTGCTAGCAGGAGGGCTGAGGAAAGGCCAATAACAAGACTAAGTAGCAGACATTGTGAGTGGCCTATATGTCTTATTGTCATGATGTCAGCTTTGTTATGTGAAGATAGTGCATAATATAGTTAGGGGGTGGTAGTTGTAGGAAGGGAGGAAGAGGGTAGTTAGTTAGGGGGCTTTGGCGGCGTAGACGTTGGCGGGTGTTGCCCATGGCAACATGGGAAGGGGTCTGGCCATGGGCAAAACAAGCTGACAGCGAAGGAGTCAGCTTAGCCTCCAAAGCAATACAGCCCCAGGCAGAAGAATATCATAGGGTGGGGCTGAAAGGAGGAGAAGATCTCACCTACAACCGGGGAAGGTTTCAACTCAGCCCCGCCCAACTGGGGCAGCTACTGCCACGCCTACCCGCCCCTTTTAGCACAACTAGAGCTAGACCGAGTGCTAATATAGATCATCCCTACGTCTCCGGACTCTCTCTCTCACTCACGGGAAACAGGGGCACAGACAGCACGTGTGGACATTTGCAGCTGCACCTGTTAGCGAAGCTACTCTTCAAGAGAACCCGAGCCCAACTTGCCACTGCAACCACAGCTCCGTCGCCTGGCCCCACAAGGTTCCCTCTTTTGTAGGTTCCGATTATTTCTGCGACGATATTAAAAACACTTTTCAAGAGGTCTACACAGACAACCTTCTGTGGGATGGTAAAGGATGCAGGCTTTACAGTACCTAGCTGCAAGTTCAATAGCCTGCCGTGGTTTAGCAAGGACTTACACAACCAAACCTCTGACAGTCTGGAGTTACGACTGTGTACGGGTGAAGATGATGATGGAGCTCTGCAGAACCAAATCATTTCCCTAGTTGAGCTATACGTAGAGTAGAAGAACTACAAACGAGTCCTTGCAGTTAAGTATCATTCTACACACATACTGAAAATAATTGGTACATTTTTCTTTGCTGGCTGTGGTAGTTTTGCATTACAATATTTCTCAGTGGTTTCACTCCAAATAAACTTATTCTTTTGGTCTTAGTAATACATAGCTAGCTAGTGCATAGTATCACTGAAGGTTTGCACCCTTGGTGCTTCATTTTCACATAGAAAAAAAAAAAGGTTCTAATACTTTCATACTAAACATACTGCATGTACATTCTTAGTGTACAGCAACAACAACAACAACAGCAACAACAACAACAACAACAACAACAACAACAACACTGACCTTCAACCTTATCAACTCTTGCAGTTTAGGATATTCTCTGAACCGCTCCACTTTACCTAACCAACACAATATCACACTGTGACTCAAGCCACACTGAGGGGTGTGGTCATGGGTGTGGCTTACCAACATCTCTAATGAAGTTCTGTGCCCTCTGGCCGGTGTCAATAAAGTGCTGGGAGTAGTCATTGTGAGGATTAGCACTCTGAGTTCCCTTCAGGAAAACATCAGATCCCTTGTACTCCTCTTCTTTCACGCTTGCATTGATCTTGGCCACCTCCTGGATCAGAGAATACAGCATCTCTTTATGGATCACACCACTCTGATGCACAGACACTGCTTGTGCTGTATTAGCATAGCAATGATTAAGGGGAAGAGAGGGGGCGGGAGGCGGGGGAAACTAGCGGAAATAGAAATCACTGCGTTTCTCTTCCAAACTTTTAACTTTTTGGTTCGTGCCAAATCCAATACAACTCAGTGCACCATCTTTTGCCACTATACTGTGCAGGTCCACAGACTGCACAAACCATAATAGACAAGATCATTCACACTAATTAACCTATCGTTCATGCACCACTCAGAACACATGTCTCACATGATCTTCTCACCTCACCTAGTGCTGCACTGGGTTTATCATACACTAGTCTTGTCAGTCAGTGTTTTATATAGGAATATAGGACACGCCCACATAAGTGGGTGGAGACTCCCAAGAATACGTATAGGCAACTAATTGCAAATGTGGGGATTTATACCGTGCACTTCAACGAGTTTAGAAAGGTCAGACAAAACATGGCAAGAAGAAAGACGTTGGGGAAGAGCAGGGAATGGTTCAAATACTCATTCTGCAGGCTCAGTTATATAATAAGGCTTCATCAATTCAATAAAGTGCACCCAATCGTAGCACGAATATCAGCTAATTAAGTGCTGGCTATAAACAGTACTTTAAATAAAGTGAAAATAATTGAATTTTAAGCATACACATATTTATTCTTACAAACACACACACATACACACACACATACCTCATCTTCATCTAAAGGCCTCTTCCTGGACCGATCTCTCGGCTGTCTATGTACAACATTAAAATGCACATTCCTTTCAAACACAGTAAACATAAATTACTACATATTCCAGATTGATCTTACATAGTCGTACCATGATCACAAAATAGGCATTATGGTATTTGCAACACATATCCTACGTGGTATAAATTGCATAAACCCATTCCACACCTGCTGTAGCTGTTGTTGCTGTCAGAAAATTTCAAAAGATGAATCTTTGAAACTACTAATCAGAAACTGGTGTCACTTCCCTCCAGCGAGGCAATTCCAGCTAAAGTAACTTATATTTTACATTTACAACCTCAATTACAGTGGAGTGAGTGCCAGAAGTGGTCAGGGCTATTAAGGGAGGGGGAGGGGGAATTCTCCCTGCTGGAAATCCTTCAGCTGCTGCCCTAGAAATCTTCCAGTATTAGCTTTTAGACTTTGCAACATGAAGTCTGCTTATGTTTTCAAACACTGCAAGCGTTTTGATTTGGCTACAGGTGTAGGAAGTGGTGCCTCCTTTGAAGCTGGCTTGTTTCCTATACTTGGAGGTGACCTTGTAGTGAAGTGGCTTAACTTTTTTTTTGTGACACAGTGGACAAAAGCACCAAAATTTTTTTTGCAACTTCTATTGGACATAGGAAGTCTAAAAAGCAGCGGCTCCAAAAAATCTGGTCATGTCAAGAGAATTTATTTTTAAAAACGTATGATAATTAATATAGATATATTAATTGACCTTTAATATAATCTGGTTAAAGGCTTACAGGTTGCAGAAGCTTGTACCGGAAGGAAGGTTTGTTATAGCATGCACAGGCTTGCACAAACATGCACAGGCGTGTACAAAGTCACCTACAAAAACCAGCATGCAAGGACATAATCATTCAGTTGTCATGTGATTCAATCCAGCTGCATTTTGCTGAAGGGTTTGTCAGTATGTCTGGAGTAGTGTCCAAACTATAGATGGACGATCACGTCCTGCCAGAGAAACGTCTTGCTGTATGAGAGAGCAGTGGGGTTGTAAGGCCCACAGACGCTCTGGACTTTGTATCTGATTATCTCTGGAATCCCGCCGCTTAGCCCAATGACTAGATACGGCCAAGTTCCAACAATCACAATTTAGTTCAATAAGAGAAACAAAGACCAAATAAAGTCAATACATGAAAAAATGAGTTAATGAGTAACTAAGGAATAATAATACAATGCATGCATTTATGAACAAGTTCATGACAACGAGTCTAATCGCGATCGACGACTTGCGATGAACGACGAGGACTTGGGCTGGCGCGTGGATTAAGACTCCAGGCATCCTTGCAGGCCTGGACACACTCCCGGGCAGGAAAAGATCCATCAGAAATCCGAAGAAGAGGAACCAATTTCTCTATTGTCCTTCTGTACTTCCTTCCATCACAAAGAACCGTAGCTACCCTTACGAGACCGTCAGCTCCAGGGTGAACTTCTAGCACTCTTGCTAGGGGCCACATTCGATTGCTGCAGTTCGATTCATCCTTTAGTAAAACTATGTCGCGCTTACTCAGATTTTTTTTAACACCTCTCCATTTTTCTCTTTTCTGTAACGACTGGAGATAGATTTTATACCACTGATTCCACAGATCCGCTGATAATCTATTCACCAAGTTCCAACGACGTAAATTGCATATTTTGTCTGTAGAAGAAACTCTGGAGGGCAAAGAACGTAGCGGTCTGCCAATCAAGAAATGACCAGCAGTAAGTATTTCAAATCCATCTGGAGAAGTGGAATGAACCGGCAGAAGTGGTCGACTATTGAGTGTAGCTTCGACTTCTGTTAGGACCGTGGTCATCTCTTCGTAGGTTAGACGGTGATTACCGACGAGCTTCCGTAACAAGACTTTCATAATCTTTACCCCAGCTTCCCAGATACCGCCAAAGTGTGGTGATCTACTGGGTGAGAACCTCCAGTTGATGGATCTCACTACTGAATAGTGATGAAGTGATGTTTTTTTGCTTCGTAACATGGAACAAAGCTCAGTCAATTCATTCTTGGCTCCTACGAAGTTTGTTCCGTTATCAGAAAAGATTGTCTCAGGAATACCACGTCGAGCCACGAAACGTGTAAGGACCGCCAGGAAAGCTTCAGTTGTCAGATCCGAAGCCAACTCGATATGAATTGCCTTAGTGGAAAAACAAACAAATAAACAAACATAAACTTTCACTAACGTAGGTTTGCGTGGGTTTCCCCTCTTGATCCATAGCGGGCCGGCATAGTCTATTCCAACGTGTTCAAAGGGAAGTGAAGGGTGAAGGCGCTCTGGTGGTAACTGACCCATGAGTTGCTCTGCAGTTTTGGCATAGGCACGCTGACAGGTCACACATGAACGACTGATCAGACGAAGTAGAGACTTCAAACCACTGATATAGTATTGATCTGCTAGGATGGCCAGCATGGCTCCAATACCTGCATGTCCTGAGTCTAGATGAACCTGTAACACTAAACACTTGGTTAAAATATGGTGACTAGATAAAATGATAGGATGTTTCAAATGATTACTAATAGCAGCATGATTTAACCTCCCACCAACCCGTAATAAACCATCTTGACCTATGAGAGGTTGTAATGAATGAATGGATGACTTTGTGGAAATAGGTTTGCCATGAGAGAGATGATATATTTCAGAGTGATATGATTGTAATTGAGAAGTTAAAATGAGCAAATTCTTGGCAGAAGTTATTTCTGGGAATATCAACCGATTTTCTTTGATGACGTTGATTTTGCGAGTATTTGTGATAAAACGTCTACACCATGCAACAATAGTTACTAATGTATGGAAAGAAGAAAATCTATCCCAAAGATCAAAGTCTGGAGCAGGTTGTTGTATAAGTAGTACTGTGGACTTGAGTTCAGGGAGCTCTCGACTCAAATTAATGTCAGGTCTCCTGGGCCAATCTTCAGGAGGTTGAAGTAACCACTCTGGTCCTTGCCACCACAAAGAACAATCCATGAGCTGCTGAATGTGCAGACCTCTTGAAGCAAGATCTGCTGGATTTGCTTTTGTAGAGACATATCTCCAGTGTTCAGCAGGTACAAGTTTTGTGGTCTCTAAAACTCGATTTGCTACATAAACTTTCAAGCGGGTTGGTGACATATTCAGCCAACCAAGAACAGCAGATGAGTCACACCATGTGAATATACTGGACATAGAAATGTCTAGATCCTTTGAAACCTGGTGAATGAGTCGAGCTAGTAGAAGAGCACCACAGAGTTCAAGCCTAGGTATAGTGCTGCCATTAAGTGGAGCCACCTTAGTTTTTGAAGTAACCAAAGTAACTGTGACTGTGGAATTTTGATGAAGCAAGCGAAGGTAGACAACAGCTCCATAGGCAGCCTGAGAAGCATCACAATAGCCGTGTAGTTGTCTCTGTATTACTGGTGAGTCACTACTTGAGTAGCTTCTAGGTACAGGATGTTGAGTAATAAGGTGTAGATTTCTACTCCAATCCTCCCACACAGAAAGGAATACAGGTGGCAATAGATCGTCCCAGCCTATCTTTGCTTTCCAAATTTGTTGGAGCAAAATTTTAATCAGAACTGTTGCTGGAGAATACCATCCCATAACGTCAAAAGTTTTTCCAACAACTGAGGCTAACTGACGCTTAGTTGGAATAGTAATGTCATTGAGAGTAGGTGTGTGAACATGAAGAGTGTCAGTACATGTATTCCAATGTATGCCTAAAGTTTTAGGGCATTCAGAAGGAGAAATCATAAGGTTAGAATTGTCAACTTCTTTGAGTTCCAAAGGGAGTTCAGAAAGTAATTCAGGTGAGTTAGATCTCCACTTTCTAAGTGTGAAACAAGCCAAGGATAAAAGTGAATTGAGATCTCTTCTCAGCTGTTTAGCTTCAATGAGACTGTCAGCCCCAGTGAGGCAGTCATCAACATAAAAGGATTGATTAACAACTTGAGCTGCCTTGGGAAATGTATTCTTGTGGTCTTCAGCTACCTGTAGTAGAGCTTTAGAAGCTAAGAAAGGGGAGGACGTAATACCGAAAGTAACTCGGCACATTCGCCAATCCTGAATTTGGCCGTCTGAGTTCTCGTGCAAGAAACGGTGGAGGTCTCTGTCAGGTTCTGCCAGTCCGATTTCCCGAAACATTTTCGATATATCAGCTGACATTCCTATCTTGTGCATTCGAAACTGAGCTATGACAGTTGAAAGGAGAGGATATAAAGAAGGACCCTGAAGTAAGATTTCGTTGAGTGAACGTCCGTTGGAAGAGACAGCTGAACCATCGAAAACAATGCGTAGCTTTGTTGTTGAACTGCTTTCTTTGATCACTCCGTGTGTGGGAAGGTAGAAAACCTCGCCTTTTGGTTGTAGTAAATCGGCTTTTGGTACAAGTTCAGCATGTCCTAGAACTCGATACTCATCCAAAACCAAATGAAATGCTTGCCACTGATTTTTCTTCATAAGAGACTTCTTGTTTTGCTGGTATCGTTTTAAAGCAAGGCTTCTGGATTCACCAAGAGAGATGGAAGGGGTCTTTTTAGGCAAGCTCACTGAATATCGTCCTTTAGAATTTCTAGTTGTAGAGCTTTGAAAATATTCAAGTGCAATTTTGTCTTCTTGGAGTAGTGTAGGCTCATTAGGAACCTCTTCTTGACGCCAAAACCACTGCAGGATTTCGTCTGCTCTTGTGTCGGAAGACGTGAGGTTCATGCAGGGTGAGTAAACACCAGGGTTAGACGTTTGACCTCCAACAATCCATCCAAACACTGAATTCCACGTACGGAATGAACGGTCAGAAGTTGACTCAGATTGGTCATAAATACACCGATTGGTATCAGCTATGCTAAGAAGCAAGTCAATTCGACCAGATTTGCCGAATTCAGGGTCGGCAAGTTGTTTTCCCTGTAAGAAGGGTAAGGATCTGATGCTACTCAAGTCTTGAAGGGCATAATCTGAGGTGATCTGGTCAACTACATGAGCTCTTATAACTATTTCTTCACCTCCCGTCTCATTGGCAGAGCTCAATATACAAAAGACTTCATTCTTTGAAGTGACGCATTTCGTCCCGTTGAGACCTGTAATCTCGTGAACAGAACGTTGCTTCTTCGCTTTAAGAGATTGTGCTAATCTATTCGAGATTAGAGTTATACCTGAACCAGTGTCCATGAGGACTCTAGCCTTGCATTGCTTTCCTGGAACTGAAACAGTAGCTAGAGCAGTAGCTGGCATGAAAGCAGTAGAGGTAGGAAATGTATCGGAAGTTCGCTGGTAAAATGAGGTACTGGATCCAGTGGGAGCAGCAACAGGAGGTACATCTGTGTCGGCAGAGTTAGTAGCTACACTATTAGATGCCTGACTATTAGGCGTTCTAGTGGAAGCAACAGGAGGAACAGCTGTGTCAGCAGAGTTAATAGCTACACTTTTAGATGCGTGATTATTAGGCGTTCTATGTAAGAGACTGTGATGCTTACGACCACATTCTTTGCAAGTGATTTTGCTATAGCAATCTTCTATGGAGTGCGTTTTACTGAGGCAGTTGAAACACAAGCGGTGTCGCCTAGCGAAGTTGAATCTTTTATCTACTGTAAAGCTTTTAAATTGTGAGCATTGATATATTGCATGTGAAGAGTCACAGCAAGGACAGTGCTCTTGATTCTGACCGCGAACATGCAAAGCTTTTGGTTTTTGAGAAAAACGAGAGGTAGCAATATTTTTTGTAGGAGCTTGTGATTGAGTTACAGTCTTTGGTGAAGCTACAGCTTCAACAGCCTGAGATCGACGTTTGAAGAACTTGAGCAAATCAGAAAGAGTAGGTGGGGCGATAGAATCAGAGGTAAAGTCTGACCAAAGTTTAATAAGAACGGTAGGAAGGAGAGGTTCTATCATTGCTACAATGAGCTGTTCATATGTTGCGCCATCACAAGACTTCATGCCACTAGTATGGCGAGTCAAATCATGAATAGTCTGGCATAAACTCTCATAAGTATCTTGAATGGGCTTTAATTGAGTCAGCTTCTGAACGTGATGTCTATACACTATCTTGTTACGATCATAGCGCTCCCGAAGTGCCGCCACACACTCACTATAAGAGCCAGAAATGCTGTGAACACGCACAATAGCCTTAGCCCCTTTATCAGACATAGCATTCTCTAAACAGCTGATCTTTTCATGTTCTGATAAGCTAGTTTCTCTGCTAAGTCGAGCAGAGAAAATCGACCAAAATTCACGCCAATCGAGGACATCGCCCGAAAAAGTAGGAAGATCCAGCTTAAGCCTGCTGTGATGATAAGGAATAGCATGATTAGCACTTGTTGTACTAGCTGAGCTTACTGAAGAAAGAGTTGCCTTAGGTTCAAAGTCAGTAGAGGCTTTGTCTAATAGTTTTTTCATAAGAACATCTACACTGTCGACTAATTTGCTAATATCAGGACAGCTAAGATAAGAATGAGCTGAAGTAAGAAAGTCTTTGTATTCTATTTTCAGCTTATCATAAGAGTCTCGGCAAACTTCAGAATTGAGTGAGGAAGTACTAAGCAAGATGTCTGAATCATGTCTAATACCACAACCAGAACACCAAGCTTGAAGCTGATTGTACAAACATTCATAATCATCAAGTATTTTGGAATGTTTAAGTAATAATTGACTATCCTTATCTAACTCGGTATTTTCCTCCCCAAATGGAATTAAATCATCAATTCTATTCTGTAAGGCCTCATGATCATTAACTAGATCTCTAAGTTTGTACAGCTTACTAGTAACTTCTGCTTGTTTTATGTCTGAAAGAGGAGTCTTTGAATAATTGGACAACGTCTGCTCCTGACGAGTAATTGTACTGCGTCGGGCTCTCCTCTTTTGCTTGAGGACCGTGATATCGGTGATGTCGGCATAGACAGCTTCATAGTCAATGGACATGACTGAATAATACCTAATTGTTGTAAAGGAGTGAAAGTAAGTAAAACAATTGAAAATGAGGTGACTGAATGAAAGACCGTGTGAAATAATGAAGTGATCCTTGCGATCAATGAAGATAGGATGAGTAAAATGTTCACAATAGATAAAATAAGAAATAAGAATATGACAGAGCAACCTCACAGACTCAACAAGGTGTACTTGACAAAATGAGTGTTGTAACCGTTGAAGAGCTCTAGCCGCGAAGTCCAGGTAGTTCCTGAAGAACGACAGAGGTAAGGTAGGTCAGGTTCGGTTGTATCCGGCTCGAAGGACCAAAATGGACGATCACGTCCTGCCAGAGAAACGTCTTGCTGTATGAGAGAGCAGTGGAGTTGTAAGGCCCACAGACGCTCTGGACTTTGTATCTGATTATCTCTGGAATCCCGCCGCTTAGCCCAATGACTAGATACGGCCAAGTTCCAACAATCACAATTTAGTTCAATAAGAGAAACAAAGACCAAATAAAGTCAATACATGAAAAAATGAGTTAATGAGTAACTAAGGAATAATAATACAATGCATGCATTTATGAACAAGTTCATGACAACGAGTCTAATCGCGATCGACGACTTGCGATGAACGACGAGGACTTGGGCTGGCGCGTGGATTAAGACTCCAGGCATCCTTGCAGGCCTGGACAATAGAAATGATTGCCAAAAAGCAATATCATGATTATTATGATAAAGTTATTCTCACAAGAATAAGTTCAATTCATGACAAAATTAAAAAGAATAAATTACCCTTATTCAAATGCTCGAAACCCAAGACTAAACCAAAGTCTTCTCAGCAGTTGACATCTCAACGTGGTAATACAAGTATGTTCAGCCGCTTGTACATAGCTAATCAGCAGCGAGATGGAGACCTTGGAATCTTCTTCTCTCATGAAAATCAATGCTATCCTCCATCTTTGTCAGATTTTAGTAATCTTCGTCTTGGTCAGAAGTCAGCACTACTTGCCAGTCTTAGTGTGGCAGATCAGCCTTCTCCACCAAAAAATTTTGATGCCAAAGTATTTGATGGTTCTGCTGTAATACACTTCCTACCCATAGCTGCTGTTAAGACATTTGAAGATAAGAATATGCAGAAAAAGTGTTTCTTCCTTTTATAGATCATCATCTGGAAGACTGTAGCAGAATTGATTGCATTTGGGATCGTTATATCACTTCAAGTCTCAAGGAAATGACGAGAGTTCATAGGGGCAGTGGGGTGTGTGTCAAAGTTTCAGGACAAACAACACTACCAAGAAAATGGAATGATTTCTTGCGTGATGGAAGAAATGTTAAAGAGCTCTTTGATTTTCTTACTGACAAACTGAGAAGCATGAGGGTCCCAGAGAACAAGGAAGTTTTTGTGACATCAGAGAATGATGTTATTGGCATAGGCACAGAGCATGAAATATCAAAGTGCAATCACGAAGAGGCAGACACTCGAATAATAATTCATGTGAAAGATTCTCTTCAAAGAGGAAACAATACCATCATGATCCGAACTGTTGATACTGATGTTGTTGTCCTTCTTGTTGGACACTTTTACTCTCTGTGTGAGCAGCATCCTAATGTTGATATATGGGTAGCCTTTGGAACAGGTAAACATTTCTGTTACTACCATATTAACACAATCTGTTCAAATCTTGGTGTGGAAAAAAGTTGGGCACTTCCTCCTTTCCATGCATTCACTGGATGCGACACAACATCTTCCTTCTTTTGGTAGGAGCAAAAAATCAGCTTGGCAGTTGGTATGCTTATCCTGAGGCTACTGCGGCTTTTATTTACATTGCTCAGCACCCATATGAGCCCATTAGTCTATCTCCAGAGCATTTTCTCATTCTTGAAAGATACACAGTTGTGCTATACAATAAATCCAGTTGTCTTACTACAGTAAACGAGGCTCGTAGAGAGCTATTTTGCAAGCAAAATAAGTCTCTGGAAAACATTCCTCCCACTCAAGATACATTATTGCAGCATACAAAGCGAGTGATTATCCAAAGTAACATTTGGACAACTAGTTTGTCTTCTATCCAAAACATACCATCACCAGGAGAATGGGGCTGGAAGAAGGAAGACAATTCTTGGAAGCCAGTATAGATGACCATTCCAGAAGCTGCCAAAGCATGCAATGAACTTGTTAAATGTGGGTGCAAGTCCCAAAGAGGATGTGCTTCACGTTGCATGTGTATGAAAGCAGGACTCTCTTGCACTGATCTGTGTGACTGTAGATGTGAACTTGACTAAAAATCAATACCAGTTCACTTACCTTATTCACTATTTGATGTACATTTAAGAAAAATAAATTGCATTACCAGTCTTTTTATAATAATTACATTTGGAGCCATTTTCCCTTTTATCCTAATACTGTATGTATTTAGAGAGCTTATTAATGTTTCAGACTTCTGTGTTGCATGCCACGAAACTTGCACTAATTAGTGTATAATTAATTAGACAAAATGGTCTATAGCAGCCCCCAATACAATAATCATGCTTGGAGCCACTATTTTTTAAAATCCTTATGTGCATATGAAACACTAAAAAAAGTTTAAGACTTTTGTCCAGCGTGTCACAAAAACTTTTTTTTTAAGCTAAGCCGCCACCTCACTATTGTAGCTACAGGAGGTGGTTGCTCAGCCTCTTTTGTAGTTTCACTTTTTTTGTCTTCCTGTAATTTACTCTTTGTGTCCCTCCTATAATCTAAACGAGTTGCCCCTCATCATTACACATGCAACCTTGGCGGTTATTGGATTTGCGCGAGGAGGAGGTGTGTTACTCTATAATGTCCTCTGTTTTTCCAAGCAGTATGAATATTTTTTACCAAGTTAATCGTCGTCCCATTATTGACAACAGTATTATTACTATATTAAAAAATCACTTCTAAAATTCTTGGGGAAGGGGGGGAGGGGGGAGATGGGAGAAATCCCAGTCCCCTCTCCCTCTATATTATGAACTCTGGCATAATACTAGAAGCACATATCCTAGTCATCACTGTGACTGATAGTCATGTGACTGATAGTCGAGCAGTTGAGTTGTCATAACTCACATAAACTACCACAACCTTACATACTCGAGCACACGCGTACATACCTGTATTTTTGCGGATTAATTTTACACCGATAACGCCTGATTTCATCCTGCTCACGACGACTGTTTAATGCTTGCCCGATATCTCCGTCACTCCTTCCCAACTAAACACACACACACACACACAAAAAAACACAAAAAAAAAACACATGCTGCTACAAGTGATATTTAATTCTAACCCAAGACTTCTTTAAATATTTGTCAACGAAAAAAAAAAGCTTTTGAAACTGCAGATTTAAAAAAAAGCAGAAAAAAAAAGACAATGAAAAATTTAGTGGAAAGAATAGTTTTGAAAATAATCCAAGTCCCTAATGCTACCCTTTAGCCCAAATGCTACCCTTTACCTATTCACCCAATACACACACAAAAATCCGAGATCACTGCCCTTTAACCCTTCCTCCACCCCCTTACCCCTTGAACTATCAATTCACTTTGCACAAGTGGTGTGCTTGAGCACAAATGGTGATAAATTTAAACACAACAAGGTAAAACACTTTCAGACCGATGGGCCATTATGAAATCTGTATGCACAAATAATTCTTCAGAATATTACCAAAACAGCCATATTGATCTAGTTAACCTGAAGTTAATTATCTAGCTCCTACTAGGGAGGCATCATTTGGTTTATTTATCACTAACAGTACAACATGTATAAATTTTAGCTAACAAATGCAGACTTACTTTCTTACCAAATTTTCAGCTGTATAGTCTGTAGTGTTAATTTAACTATCTAAATGACCAGTAGTTTCTGACAAAAAGCACTAGGCTATTTAAAAAATCAAGAGTTTTCCTAATTAAGTCTGGTAAAGGGTTAACACGAGCATTTCTAAGGAATTATCGCACAGCTTTGAGCGACTGAAAATACGACTTGTATTGCCATATATAAATGAGGGAAATTGATTTTTTTTTTTCACACTAATGCTTATGTTTTAAAGTAGCCTACAGGGGTGGACACCCAGTGACCTCTTTGAACTTAGGCCATACACACACACACATTATATATATATGTATACTAGTGATGTGCTTGAGCACAAATGGCGAGCGAGCCTAAAGACTATACTATTTTTATATTTGACTTCTAACACTGAAGCTACTGAAAATAAGGTCCAGTTTTTTAATTTAGCATACAGGGTAAAGGGATTTCAGTGCCATAGTAACAACTCTCTGCAACTGCTTGGAAGGAAAAAAACAACATCTAACTGTAGTGCCCAGTGTAACCCTTTCCATTCTCAGTTAGCACCAGAGAATCTAAAGTCTCTGATCCCAGACTAAACTAACAGAATTACCTGAATAAACTTCGAAAGCAGTGGCAAAGAAGCGCAGCTTGACAAAGACTTCACAATTGTTTCAAGAAGAGAATAGCTGTAAACTTTTTGGTTGAAACAAAGTTGCGTAAGGCAGTGCAGCAGGATGATTCTCCGCGCTCGTTAATTGAAAATACTGGAACTGTGAACGCTTTACCTAACTTACGTAATTAGAGGCGCGGGCGAAAACAGAAGTCTCACGTACTCCATAAACAGATAAATAAATAAATAAATAAATAAATAAATAAATATAGCGAAATCTCGATTGCGTTACCCCTGAGAGTGTCTCGCTCGCTTCGCTCGCTCGCCAATTAAATCTCAATTGAGACTCATTTGCAAGGGCCTCACTTGCAAAGGCCTCACTATGCTCATCCAAACATTACAATATGAGGAGTGTATGAAACATAAGGCCAGCAACTAGGAACAGTTCCTCACCAGAAAATGTCCACTTACTGTGCTAGGCACTACAACCCTATGGCAGCATGCCGGGAGACGAGTAGGGAATACATCTGCATTTTGAAGCAAGAATCATTAATCCTAATTGGAGATAAAGAGGGACAACTAATTGTTTTAAAAAAAACACATACCCCAGCTCCAGTAGAATGTCAGTTATCTGAACATGCTGGGATCAAGAGGTGTTCGCATAACTGAAATGTACAAATTACCGAAAGCCATAGAATGTATCATAAAAACACTAATGAAGGGGTGTGGTCAAGCAATTCTTTATGCCTGCACATGCTACTAAAAGATTTGGGAGAGTTTGGTTAACTGATAATTGAACTTTGGCCATTAAATTCCACTGTATTTGTTAAAATAAAATGATTGGTAAATTAGCAATTAAAAGTCAAAATTAGTTTACAATAAATGAAAAAACAAACAGTACATTATACCTGCAAACTTTTCTCCTATTTACTTGACTATTCCTGCATTTCTCCGTCTACACTTCTCACCTCCTTCACTAGCATCCGTCTTCTCACTTCACTCTTCTTCTTAAGTATTTTGAGAACTCTTTTCGCCTTTACATCGGCACCACCTCCAGCTGAACTTCCTTCAGTCTTGGGCGCTTGCGTTGCAGCACGAGAGGCCATATCATCACCTACAGCTCTACAACACAACAGTACAGATCTGAAGTTGAATTGTTTGGCCGTCAAGATATAAGGGTCGTTTTTATCATAAACACACACTACTTGAGAGTAGGTAAAAGGTCGAACTTCACACAATTAGAATGACGTTATCTGTTTACATAAATTAGGATTGTACGCAAAAGGAAATCAGAATAGACTGTGCGAGCAGGTTAGAAAGTTTCTACCTGCCTGGCGCACAAAGTGAGAGACGGACAGACACTGTCTGCCTCTGGACAAGACCTACTTCTGGTCGACAAAAGGCGAGAGGAGGCTCTACCAGCTTGGTAGCTTCCTACCTCGTTCAACAAGTGGCACCACTTGACGTTGTAGGCGGAGAGGCTCTCCAATTCGGAGAATGGAGAAGATAGACGAAGCTGTCGAGCAACCGGTAGAGGTCGTTCCCGCGGGAAGCGAAACGGTAAAGCCTTTCACGCCGTCCCTGGCGCATCATTTGGATCCTCCTGATACTCTAGCTTCTAGCCTTCCTACTGGTGCTGCCATGCCAATGAATGTGATCAAGAAAGATGAAGTACCCAGTAAGTGAAACTCAGAGTAAATGGTGTGGGGCTTCTGTAGTACTCCATACTACAGCAGTGATGCTCCTTCATGCTTATAGAGCTTGTTCTGCTTCAACATTCACTATTAATATTGCTTCAAGGGAAAGATTATGAGTGTAGTTTTAAAAATAGACTTGGGGGGGGGGGGGGGGGGGGGTAGTCTCGCGGGCCAGACCCTTTACCCAATATGAAGAGAAAGAAAGGGTCTGGTCAAGTTCACGTATGCGTTTGGTCTTGCACTGTCAGCACAAGTGTAACCACTGCGGAAATATAGCTGTGATTACGCGGTAATCATGGTTCAGGTGATTTTAGCGCGCTGAAATTACTGTCGACATGGATGTAACTGCAGCGGTGGCGGAGAGTGCTCAAGTATTCGGACTTACACTAAAGGAGAAGCAGTTGGAAGCAATCGGGATACATTACCAACAGGCTATGGAAAGTCCGTTGCAAGACGTTTCTGGCATAAGCAGCAATTCATTCCTACAGTTCCATAGAAACCAAGCTAAATTTGCGCGCGAACGTCTCTGTTTATTTATATAGTGAGGTCACTGTCACTTAAAACCAATTACCGGTCCGAGAAATTCCAGGACCAGCGAGACCAAACGCATACGTGAACTTGACCAGACCCTTTCTTTCTCTTCATATTGGGTAAAGGGTCTGGCCCGCGAGACTAGGGGGGGAGGGTGGAGGTTAAGGAATAAACATAACGACCCAAAAGAATAATTTTTAAAATGGTTCACTTTATTTTCCCTAATGATAGGCTATTGCTCATAATGTGGACAGAAATTGAAAATTGAATAATGTATTTTTAGTTCAACGTACAGTAATTGCCTATGTATATTTCTGGGGCAGCAAGAAAAGTTGTATGTTCAAACTTAATTTAGACAAGTTAGCCATCACTAACTTTCTATGAAGTAGCTATACACCTAATCCATCCAGCACAGTATCGTGCATCACTGACTTTCTATGAAGTAGCTATGTACCTAATCCATCCAGCACAGTATCGTGCATCACTGACTTTCTATGAAGTAGCTATGTACCTAATCCATCCAGCACAGTATCGTGCATCACTGACTTTCTATGAAGTAGCTATACACCTAATCCATCCAGCACAGTATCGTGCATCACTGACTTTCTATGAAGTAGCTATACACCTAATCCATCCAGCACAGTATCGTGCATTACAACTTCATTAACGTTAGCCTGTGCTGTGCTTATTAAATGTTTCATCTGACCCATCCTTTGCTGCCATGTTTTAATGAAGGTTCAGGTATGTTAGATCAGTTTCGTATGTCTGATCTATATGTTGGACAGGAAGGGGAAAATTGACTAGGACTAAAAATACGTAGCTACCAGCTGACAGCATTTGATTTTGATTTTTTGATTATTTTTTTTTCCCCCTGAGATATTCACATAGTGGTATGCTTTTAGCTCTACTTTCTTAGAGTTGTTTGTGGCTGTTTAGTAGCACTGAGAGAGAAGGAAGCTGCTACTCAATAGCCCAACAAGAATGATACAAGTCTGCAGTGTCAGATATCTCTGATATATCCTGAACAAGATAACAAGTGACAACCTGACATGATGTTAAGTAAAAGAACTTGTAATGATTCCTGTGAGTGGGTCAAGGTGCATTGCAGGAAATGGACCTGTTTTTACTCAAGGATCTATTTGTTTGCAAATGTGTGGGTTAATTAACATACCAACTTGCATTTTTCATGAGCATGTACAGTAGCAGATGCCGCCATGTTGTAATTGAAGGTTCAGGCGTGTTGATCTGTCTTGTATCCCTGTAGGTATGTCTGTTGTAAAGATCTCATCAGTTTCATAGCGTTGGACAGGGAAAAAAAGCAAAAAAAAAAAAAAAGTCTAAGACTAAAAAATACCAGTTGACAGCAAATATGTTTTCTTTTTTATGCATTTGTTGTTGTGTTTATTGTTGTTGTATCCTACGCTGTGTTTTCCTGAGAGCTTACTCACAATAGTCCTGACGAGAAGACTTCAGTAGATTACATAGTTCCTGTGGTTTGAAATTAGCCAACTGTGTGTATTGAGATATAGTTAGGCACTGCCTCAGAGGGAACTACCGTTTTTAGGTCCCAAAGGCCCTAGGTTGTAGCGAGGGCGCTACTTACGGCCTGAAGGACCCTAAAACTGGTAGGCCACGATGGCTGTGCAGCGCCTAACTAATTTAGAACGTAGCGGCTGCTCCTGACAACGGGACACTAAGCGCAATCGGAGGGATACTAAGTTAATAGTGTCCCTCTGTGAAGGACCTAAGCAGTTTAAAGTTCCTCTGTCACAATACAAAAACTACAGTAACTATTAACTTCTTGTCCTGTACTTAGAATAATAAAATGTCAATTAAATTCAGTGAGCTAAGCAAGCCTTTGGGGTGGCGTCTCTGACAGATTGCATCTTATCACTGAGCATTGCAAGGGCTGTCAATCCTTTACAGGACATTGTAATTGAAGGGGGGGGGGGGGGGTCAGTGTTGCCTCATCTGAATGTGGGCGGAGAGTTAATATATGTACTTCATTTGGGTTACCATGCCAGCACCTTCTTAAGCATGTCTGCTGAATACGCTGCCAAGATCCTAGAATTCTGCAGCTATCAATTTGCTGGGGATGAAAACGAAGAGAAACTAAAATGAAGCACCAAAGGTGCAAACCCTCAGCGCTATTAAACACTACCTAGCTATTACAATATAATCTCCTTCCAAAAGAACAAGCAATCTGTTAGCTATTTTTAATGAGGTATCAAAATAGCTCGACCAATGAAAATGGTACATGGAAACGCTGTCTTCATAAGAGAAGAAGCTAAACTAGCCAGAAACACTCACCTGTACACATTTTCAACACGAAACTTCACTTCTTTCAACTCCGTTAACTTCCCCGGAGTAACGCTTAGGAGCCTGAGTATAAAGCTAAGTACACCGCTGGCTGCAGAAATTATTTGCTCACGTGATTATGACATGACGCTAGGGGGCGTTGCCCATAAAAGCTGGTACCTATGCTGAGTTGAAAGCTTCGCTTTTTCTCAACGAATAGCCCGAAATTAAAAAAAAGTAGCACAATAAAAGGTCTTAAATCTTCGTCCTGAGTAAGTTCATACCTAAATCAACTGTTAATTGTCAGTAGCGTGACAGACAGACAGACAGACGACTACTATAACCCTCTCGCGCATGCGCGCTGAGGGTTAACTATGAAATGAAGTAATGAACTATATATAGTAGCTTAAAATTTGAGGTGGGTGTGACAGGTGATCGGTGGAGTGGGTGTGGCAGGTAATTAGTGAGGTGGGTGTGTGCTAGTATAGAGATCTGTCTCGAGTCTGTTCAACTTGGATCATGGCACAGTAGGAGCGCACACGCATACGAACACATGTGTCTGAAACAGGTGGAGGGAGTGTAGATTGTAAGTCAACTATTTAAGGTCAGAGAATTCTCAGGTACGTAAACTCTGCAGCGTCTCCAAACTTGTCTTCAATAAACACTGCCTTGTGAGGTGTGAAGGTTTAATGGTCAGCTAATAGAGATGAGGAAATGGGTGAGGTGAAACATTCTTCCCTCCAAATATATACAACATAGTAATGCTGTTCAATTAGTGCTTGCTGCCATTCACACTGATGTAAGATTTCCTGGAAGTTGTCTATGATGCAATTTAATACCTAAAGATCAAGTTTCCATTCAACCAGTGTGTGTGTGTGCGTGTGTTTCCATTCAACCAGTGTGGTGTGTGTGTGTGTGTGTGTTTGTGTGTAGTATTAAGGTGTAGGTTTTAGGTTCCCAGAATATGGTAGTTCCGTGCCGCTGTGCAGCACCTAAATAGATTATTGACATAGCAACTGTTCCTAGTCACTTCACCTGACGAACTATGGAACACAGCTACCTTTTCTAGCAACACAATTAGAGGGAAATTAGGGTGTCCATGCCCTCTAGTAGTAGTGTCCCTCTCTCAAGGACCCAAGTAGTTTAAAGTCTGTCAATCAAAATACAATAACTACATCAGCTGATCTAAATCATGTGACTTGGGATAGAGTAGTAGATCTCCAGCTCCGATAAGATTTCAGTCAATCCTGTTCATCAATGGAGGGCTAGGCAGAAGATAGAGTCGAAGTTGGGGGTCAGTGTGTTGTTTCAATTAACTCTTTTCTTCTTTTCTATCTGGTTCACACAATGACTGCCCATCTTTTCCTGTTTGTTTCTCTGTGTTACAGACGGTACGGAAGCGAAAGCCCCCTTAACGCGCACGTCATCTATGACTGACGACTTCAACCGGTTCTCAGGGAAGCCTAGCCACACGGAGAAGAGGTTCTTCGTAGACCGCAAGAAACTGGAAAAGCTGATTACAGGTATGAATGTGGTGGGCGGGGACTGGGAGCCTGGGATGTGGTGGTGGGGCCTGGGGGGCCGGGAATGTGGTGGGTGGAGGCTGGAAAGGTAAGGTGTGGGTATAGTGGGTGTGGGCTGAAATGGTAAGGTGTGGGTATGGTGGGTGGGGCCAGAATGGTAAGGTGTGGGTTGAGGTTGTTGATAAATGGTTCACAGGTCAATTCAGAACTTTAAAATAAAATAAAAACTAAATGATAAAGAAACTGGTAAAGGGTATATACATTGAAGTTCATTAGAGTAACCTGCCGCTATATCTCTGTTAAAGTAGGTAAAGGAATCAGTTTTATCACTAAAAAAAAAAAATATATATATATAGCTCTCTGTGCTTTAGGCACTACCTGAGTTAGTGGTGTGTGCCTAAGGAAAGATGATGTTATTTACACCCAACATTTCTAGTTTCCGTAGCCTCTAGTTTGGTGAGCTCTTAGCTATCCACGGACTAGTCATTGATTATCTGTCTGTCCTTAATGAAGTTATGTGCACCACGCCATTGATTAGAGAGGAAGTCTCAGAGGACAGATGCAGGTTCCTAGAACATGTTCAAGATAGACCAGAGACTGCCGTATGCCCATGCACGCACAAGTGCACGGGCTTGTATTGACCGTTGCATTAGTTACATTCTATGTGACTCCAGCTTTCAAATTTGTTGTGCGATGATGTTTGTGAAATGGTTCATTCTATCACAGATTACAGCTATAATGTTTCAGCAACTTTACCCACACCTGAGGGTCAGTTCACAAATGTGTTGCCTGTTCGTGTGTGTGTGTTGATGTAGAGGGAGGGGCTAACAACGAGACGGCTGAGGACTTCTTCCTTCGCATCCAGACGTCCACCAGCACTCTCATCCTGTGGCCATCCAGGCTCAAGGTGGGAGCCAAGTCTAAGAAAGGTCAGCCATCTTGTTGGTTGCTGTGGGGCCAATCACTGGGAAAGGGGAGGTGTGAGTTACAGGCAGTGAAGGATGCAGGTGTAAATATACATACATACGCACATACATACATACATACACACATACATACACACATACATACACACATACATGCATACATGTATGCCCGTATAAATTAACTGTGGTAAAGGGTGTTCTGTGTGAATCTGCTGTTTGGAGTTGTGTATTTTGGCTTAAATGGACCTGAATATTATGTGCCTATATTTCCTTACCTTTTAGTATGGTGGAAAAGTTTTATTGTTGTTGAGTTTCCAATATGAGACACATACAAGTTGTTGTTGTTGTTGTTGATTCCAATATGAGACACGTACAGGTCGTTGTTGTTGCTGTTGTCATTTTTTTGGATGGCATTTAATGATGGCCTTCCAATTTTTTATTGGTGGATTCGCAGAACTTGTTGTTTCCTTTTCTAAAGGTTCATTTAAAGATTTCATTCTGCATGTATTTTGGACTCGTCTTTTGTTGTTTGTGTGTTGTTTGTATACACATTGAACTTACATATTTATTTCACTCGACTATTTTATTTATTTATCTAATTTATTTTTTAACTATAAATTATGCTTTTTTCTTGCTGTTGTTTCTGCTGTCACTCCAATAATTGCACACCACTGTGTGTGCAGATCCACAAGTGAAGGTGGCAGGTCTACCTGCCAACATCCAGAGAGCCAGGGAGCTCATCCTGCAGGACTTGGACGCAAAGTCCACAAGAGTAACTCTCAAGCTTGACATCGCCTTCTCTGAACATTCTCACGTCATCGGCAAAGAAGGGGCCAACATCAAGAAAGGTACGCATGGCAACAGGTGTGTGTGGGAGAGGTGTGCATGGCGACATGTGTTGTTGATACATGTGTGTGTGAAAGTATTGGTAGACGACATGTGGCTATGAGAGGTGTGCATGAATACGTATGTAAGTGCTACATGTGAATACAGGGCGCGCATGTACAACTTGTAGTTATACACATGTAGATGTAGTCCTGAACTTTGTACCATAAAAAGTTATAGCTATGTATATAGTATATACATGTTAGTTCCTTTCTTATTGTTTGATTTTCATTTATTAAGGTATTATTGGTTGTATAAAATAATTTGACATAATTTATTGTAAATAGTGCGGAACAAATCAAGCGAATAACTCAATTAACAGGCAGTGTATGTATGTGTGTGTGTATGTGTGTCTCTGTGTTTGTATGTCTCTGTGTTTGTATGTGTGTGTGTGTATGTTTGTGTGTTTGTAGTGCACAGTGAGACTAAGTGTCACATTCATTTCCCGGACTCCAACCGCGGAGGTCACGGTGGTGGGGGAGGGGCAGGGGGAGGAGGTGGTGAGAAGAGCAGTCAGGTGTCCATCACAGGACAGGCAGAGAATGTGGAGCTAGCCAGGAGGAAGATAAGGGTGAGTAACCCAACTTAGAGGAGGAGGACATTAACTATCTTTTTTTTTTTTTTTTTCCCCCTTCTTTTTTGTCTTCTTCATTTTTTATTAATTTTTTTTTTTTAATTAAGAAAGGTGGGATGTCTTTCCCACTCTGCTGTATTGTAACATTCCTTCTTTCCTCCTCCCTACTGTACCAGGAATCAGTACTCCCCCTATGCCTTGAGGTCAACCATATTAGGCAGCGGAGAATGCAGCTCTGAGAGAGAGAGGGGGTGAGAGAGGCTGCAGAGAATGCCTCCCACCCACCAACCTGTGACCTCATTACCATAATCTGCCTAGCCTAGCAACCATTAGCATACATGTGGTGCCCAGCCAAGGGTTCAGGCCCACCACGCCCCTAGCCAGGGTGACCACTGCGGCCGGCTACGACAGTATCGGTAACACAGCCTATTAAGTGCACATGTTGGATTCCTTCATTTTCCTCCCATTATTTCATAATTGATTGTGTTCAGGTTTCGCCCAATAATGGAGGTATTCTAAAGAGAGATTTAATATTTTTACACGAAGCAATTACTTTACTTCACTTTGTAGACAAGATTAGCACCAGCCACACCCACTTCTGTATCTTTTACTCAACAAACCCATTTATACCCTCATAATTAAAGTTGAGTTGGTTCTTGCATTCTATTTATCCAGCTGTTCTATTTAACCAAGTTTATAATAACAGCTAAATAGCTGCTTTAGTGCTAGTAGTATAATATTTTTTGTATTTTTCTCAGTTTTAGAATGAAAAAATAAGTACTACAAAAGATTAAATATATTAGAACCCGTTGCTATATTGTTACTAGGTGTACTAACTTGGAACCCTCCTGCCGCTCTCATACCACAGGAATTTACCACAGCTAGCTGCTTTACTGCTTACGGGAGCAGCCCAGGTAGAGTTAGATCTGGAGATAACAGCTGGCAGCTACAATGCTGAAGTAAACTTGCTAAAGTAAACTTTCTGGCGAGCTTCAATTGAATTTTAATTGAATTTTAAGAATTCACTTGACACCGAAAATGATGATAAACAAAGTTGCTAGTGGAAACTGGGCAGGGACTGGTGGATTTAGTGCACAAAGCCCTAATGCACCAGTACCCAAGCGCTTATGCTCTAACTATTACTTATTCTGCAAGAAGCGAAAAGTCTGGTTAAGTTTTAATTTATCTGTTAGGACTGAGAAATTTGCTGTTATTATATTATTCTGGTTATAGCAAGAATGGATCTCAAGCTTTACGTATATTTGTGTGTGTGTGTGTGTGTGTGTGTGTGTGTGTGTGATGGCAGGAGCTGCTGCCCTTGGTAGTGACCATTACTCTGCCCATAACGGGTCAAGTGGATCAGAACTCTCCAGATATCCAGAGAATTGCTTTACAGTACAACGTTGCCATTCACCTCAAACCTGTGAGTTGGAGCCAATTAGTTGGGGGTGGGGCTTGTGCAATGGGTTGTGGAGGGGCTGGGTGGGGCTGATGCAATGGGTTGTGGAGGGATGGGGCTGGTATTGGTTGCAAACTGTGCATCAGTGCTTGCTTCTAATGATTTTAACTGGAGAAGTCTTGGTTGCAGGGGTTAGAGTTTATTCTGATCGCTTGCAATTTAATTAAAACTACAACAACCAGGGGTCACGCAAATATAATACTGTTGTTCCACATTTCTCAACACATTCATTTCATAGTAATACGTTCTTTGTTAACTTCTTCCATTGTATTATGTTCCGTTAGGTTAAGATGTTTTGTGTTATGTAACCCTCACCTCAACGAGCATGCGAGAGAGAGTTAGAGTAGTCGTCTTATCTGCGAGATAACCGATATTCAATCGTTAAATTAGGTATAAACTTACTCAGAATGACAATTAAAGTCTGTATTTCGGGCATGTTTTTGAGAAAACTCAAAGCAGTCAGTTGAGTGTAGGTACTAGCTCTGTGGGTAACGGCAGCTACTGTCACATCGTAGTCACATGACTAATAATTTTTGCTGCCGGTGGTAGTTTTGCTTTGTGTTGAGTGGTTTACCAAGTGCTGGAGGTTTAGCTGCACATCAAAGCTATCGATTGGTATCCCTTGCATGTCGGCTTCTCTTCATTAACAGCTACTGTTTTTATCACACAAGGTATACACCAAAAAAAAAAAACTTTTGATTTGAGAAATGATTTGGTACTAGCTAGCTAGTGTATAGAAGCACTTGGTTGCTTTATTGTAGTTTGATTCTACTGAGCACGAAGGAGTTTCCATCATTTACATTTACAAGTGTATTTGATACGACCTTCTCTCTCCTTGTTTACAGCAGCATCAGCAGTACAGTCTACTGGTAGTGGTGCGTGGTACGGTACTGCACACGGCTGGGGTCAAACTGGCTGTCAGTGCCATCACAGAGTACTTCACTGGTGATAGCCACACCTTACCCATTGTGAGCGTACAGCTGGATATCGCGGCTCAGCACCATCGCACGCTGATTGGTAGCGGTGGAGGAAACATCAGGAAGATCATGACAGAGACTAACACAACGTGAGTGGAGGGAGAGGTGGTGTGGGGGGAGGGGTTATGGGGTGTGGTTTTGAGGAAGGGGAGTGGCATTAAGGTGTGGTTTGAGGGAGGGAGTGTATAATTGGGTGTGGTTTTGAGGGATGGGAGGGGGAGTGGTTTGAGGGGAATTGGCACTAGGATGTAGTTTAGAAGGAGAGAGTGGCAGTAATATTGAGAATCAAGCTTGTAGCTTATTGTGACTAACTGGGCAGTTCTACAATTAATTGATTGGGTAAGGTGTAGTCGTACGTGTATTCTTGCAGTGTAGAAATTTGTTTGTGCATGTTCTCCAGAGTGCAGTTCCCTGACCCTCAAAGCCGCTACCGTAGCAACCAAGTGACTGTCACTGGTACGATGGACTCCGCCCTGAAAGCTCGCGAGCAGCTATTGGTTAGTGTTAAAGTATTAATTGGTGTATTGGTTTGATGACCCTTTCCATGTGTTTCTATATCTGGTACAGGGTTGCCTTCCAGTGGTACTGATGTTTGATGTACATG
>WLWD01002552.1_pt1 | contig 125049 bp, 71 predicted proteins | sample 6712731 | NCBI WGS metagenome assembly WLWD01 (sample SAMN12718690, study PRJNA576275) | sponge metagenome | isolation source: marine sponge | host: Mycale hentscheli | place: New Zealand: South Island, Marlborough, Capsize Point | collected 2014-11-01 | reverse complement strand
GGGGGGGGGGGGGGGCATTGGGATTTTTCTCCCTAAGCTAAATCCCCCCTACTAAATAGATTGTTACTCTTCAGAGAATTTTTTCTCCCCTTCCCCGAAGAAAATGTTGCTCCTAGCCACCCTAAATCGTCTATATATTTTCTCTACTCATACGCATGTCAAGATAAATATGATTCATGCAACAATTATTGGTTAATCCGTTCGTAGATTGCAGCATGTATACATAACCCCATCATTAACACTAATGTTTTCTTTCCTCATCCCCTTCCTCCCCTGCTCCTCCCCATACACACCCACACACCCACACTTCCTTCGATCCATATATTAGACCATGCATTAGCATTGTTGTCTTTTGTATTACACAGAATTGGACTGGGAATGATAGGAAAAAAAAGAATGGGATTGGATGAAGAGAAAAGGAAAAAAACGTGAACAAAAGCACCTCAAAATTAAAAACACCTAATGCATACAATTTGTTTGTGAAAGATTTCTTCAAAACAATGGGTACAGTATTTACTTTTAGCTCTCCTCTGAGAATTTCAGAAGTAATTATTGACGTATAAAAGTAATATGTTTTAGCTTCAGTAGCATTACCATTAATATCTTTATTTTAGATGGCCACTCAAGTGTTAATTTAGTAGAGATAAACAAAGAAGCTGCAATGAAGTGGAAGGGAATGAGTTATGATGAAAAACAACGTTATCAGCAAATTGCTACCCAAATTCCTTCTCCAAGTATGGGAATTTTGACAAGTGGCATGAGACTCAACGGATTTGAGCAGTACATGCAAGATAATGTACGTGCATATGTGTTGTATGATTGCCTGTTGGTATAAACTCGACTAGTAGAGGTAGTCTCGCGTAGCCAGACCCTTTACCAACCGTAACCGCTACGCGGGGAAGGAAAGGGTCTGGGAACATACAGTACAACGACTTGTTCAGCGGCACCCCAAAAAGGGTGCTTAATTATCACATTCCAGCAAGCTTGCGGTATACTGTGTGACGTCAACATCACATCTGGGAGGGTGAGAACGTTGCGTGACTTCGTCAAACTGGTGAAATTGTTTTCGTAGGCTCTTTATAAGCACTCCTGGCAAGCAATAAACGTACCACCATGAATAGGAGAGCTGCTATCCGGCCGTGGCCGTGACGTCATTGGCTACCGCAAGCATTGGAATGTGATAATTGGAGCACCCTTTTTGGGGTGCTGCTGAACAAGTCGTTGTATTGTATGTTTCCAGACCCTTTCCTTCCCCGCGTAGCGGTTAGGGTTGGTAAAGGGTCTGGCTACGCGAGACTATAGTAGAGGTGTGTTAGTGCTTATTATTACTTACATGTTTATGTTAGTGTGAGTGGGCGGAGAAGACTGGTCATTTGATGTGGTTTGTAATGGCTCAAACCATTATGTTGGGGAGGTTCATCAAGTGGAAAAATTTTCTCCAGAATAACCCCCTGCTTCATACTTGATTTCAACATACAAAACCAAGTCTAGTTATGTAATTAGCAAACAAGCAAAGCAAGCGAAACACTCAGGTACTGGAATACCCCCCCCCCCCCCCCCCCCCACCCACGCTAAGTTCTCCTCCCCCCTTAAACAGAGCCACCCCAAATTTAAATGTTTCCCTTCCCTTTTCCCCACCCACATACGAAGCTTCCTCAATATTACTTGTATTTGTAACAGTTACAACTATGCATTTCAAAGTGTATCTAATGCAGATGTTCACCCCCATCCCTATCAAAAATTTCTGTATCAAACCCTGACATAATAATGTCCATTTTTTTGGTGTAAACAGGTTAATGGTGTAAGTTGGGTATAATTTTGTCATTTCTGGTCATTTGCTTACGAATTAAGTAATTTGCACCTGTTGGTTTCACGTGGGTTTTGTATGACATCCTAGAATGGGTGGGAATAGCGGCAGTGTCAATAGCTCACTTGCTATGCTCAAGCAGTTTGTGCATACACATGTAGGGATAATACCTGATTTTTCAGGATTAAACCGTGTTGAGGCAAAGTTAAGCTCTACAAAGGCAACTATATGATGTGTGTATGTATTGTGGCTAAGTACATCCCGTGTATATTCTGTACTAGCTCTGGAGTCAAGATTTAATTACTGCTCAACTTTATACAGTTTTTCAATTTATTGTGTACGGACAAGTACGTGGCCTGGTTCATGTGGCTCCATAGGTGTAATGTGTTGATTTAATTTGAAAGTTATATTATTTCATGGTACACAAGGGTCAAATGTTATAGCATTGGGGTAGTGCATCCCCCAAAACTATTTTACAATTATTGTATCCTGTGTGGCATACAATAAAAATTCATAAACTAATTATTGTGGAATACTTGATTATTAAAGTTTATACACATGTGGACTCAAGAATCGTAGCCAAAATTGAGCAGTTATGTAATCCTCGGCCCCTATCTTCACTATGTAATTGCCCTACGTACTCAGGTTTGCATTTTTGCTTTTTAATCATATGTGTTGTGTTGGTATAATGTCATGAAAGGCTGCAGGGGTTTGAAATGGCTAACTCAGTAGACTATAAGTAGGCTTGGTAGACTTGAAGTACATCCAATATATAATGCTTTTATTGCTTTGGTTATTAAAAGCCCTTTTGAAAATCCTGGGTATACACACATGTTATATTTAATATTACTAGTTTCAATTAGACATATATAGGTGTTAAAAGTTTCTTCCATTCCTATATGAGTGCTTCACTAACAAATTATATCTTACCTGCAGGAGTTACACTGATGCCACCAGAGCCAACAAATTTAAAAGAATTAAAACAAAAAGTATAAGAGATCAGCTGAATGCTAAATATTGTGAGTGCTTATGCTAGTATGTGATATACTTTTTAATAGAAACATATAAGTATATTTATCATGCTCTTACATTGCAGTGTGGTGAGCAACCTCATCATGTTATATGTTATTCTGGCATCCTATGAAGCAGTAAATAAGGATGAAAGGATCAATAAACTATATAAAGTCACTGTACCATGCATGCGCATACATACATACATACATACATACATACCTACGTACATACATACATACATACATACATACATACCTACGTACATACATACATACATACATACATACATACATACATACACATGTGTCTGCTGTACGATCAAATGTGGGTATTTCCCCAGAGTGGTATTGCCTGCTTCCTATAGCTTTAAATGCCTGACAGTTAGACAAGTGCAGAAGAGAGTGAGGCTTCGCCCCTTCCCTCACCAATTGGATATATGCTCAGAAGGCTATTATTCTTCATTGTTTCCCCCCTCCCCCTTTATCTCCTATTCATTTCCAATGTAGTGCTATCCACTTCATGCATTCAAATTATACATAGTTTTTTGGACATAGCTAACAGTGAACAACACACATTACGAAAGGGTTGATGCCTCCTTATATATCAGTACATCCAGCCACTCAAAACCATTTTCTTGATTCCTCTTTTCATAAACTATTGAATATATTCAACGAATAAATTTAAATCATGTATCCAACCTGATTTATGTTAGCGTTAAAAATTTTATATTAAATTATTCATTTTCAGCACTTGCTGTTGGTGATCCGTTGGTTCGAGTGCCATATGCTAGACTCAAGAAGAGTAATGTCATTGGTTTGCCAGTGTCTATGCATCTGCGCCACCCATCGGCAATGACTTATGACCAACTAAAGCTACTCTATCATAATATGGCTACAATTAAATTTGTGGGTAAGCTTTATGCATAGTTAGTCAGGGTTTGATGCATATGGGAACATGATAAGCTTAGTGGTAAGTTGCTGTTGTAAGTGAGAGTTAACTTTGTGATGTCTCCCCCACAAGTAGTAATAGCGCTGCCACCAGGTCCTTGACTTGTCTCCCTTGCTCATGAGCAAGCCCTCTTCAATGATTTGTGTTGGATTTTGAATATAATTTGTAAATTGGAGAATTGCACAAACACACAAAGTGACAGTTTTGACTAAAGTATAATAAAAACAAAGAGATTGCATGCTGACATTCATTAATTTCACTGACTAAGAACAGTCAGAAAAGAGATTAACAAACACACAATCAACACTTAATTTACAAGTTATACATACATAGCTACACACATATACTAAGCATACAGACATTTTATACTTGTACTAAGGGGAGAAACATGAGCGTTAGAGGGGGTCTATAGATAAACTTTGAGATGAGTGCACACATGCTGCAAGCACATCAAAATTACACTTTATGTAATATGAGGAAGATTTTGTGGGTGGGAGAAAAGGTTTCTTTGGGGGGGGGGGGGGGGGGGGGAACAACTCCATTTGGAGGAAGGGTGGCTTGGGGGGAGGGGTGGGAGGTGGAGTCCCAGTGTTCTCCCGTCCCTTCCCCCTTCATTGTTCTCTTAATCGGTAACTTTTTTCCCTCAGAAGTTTTGTGTGATGTTCATATACCAGATTACATGTACACAATATTATTGTGCCAATAATTATCGTTCTGATGATTCAGATTCTCAGCTGAAATAATTATAATAATAGCAGACTTCGGCAAGAAGTTGAAATGTTGGGTTAAGTTTTAATTAAAATATTGGCTGCTTTCTAATATTTTAATTATCTTTTTATACAACCATTACGCATGTGAATCTCTTGACTCATAATAATCAGCTTTATAATATTCTTCCTATCTCCTGAAAGGCTGCCAAATCTCACTGATCATTCTCACACGAAGCCTTCAACAGCTGCTGAAAAACAACTCAGAACAATGAAAACAATCTCAAATTGGCTATTCGACGTTGTCTGTGTCAGATGAATGTATTAATGCTTCATTTTTGTTTATTTATTCATTTACACAAAATAACTTCATTTGAGAATATCTCACAATAACAAGCTTTGAGAAACTATAGTGGGGGAATTTTTCAAATTTGCATCCATTTTCTTATTTTCTGTGACAAGAGTACATTTAATACTTGATAAAGTAGAGAACAATCATTGCATGCTAAGTGAATCTGGTAAATAGTGGCAAAAGGAATTGGCAGCTTCTTAAGAAACGTGCACTATAATACAACTGTTTGGGTAGGCATATTGTAAGTAATTCATTGAGAAAGATGAAAAGCATTTAAATAGACTCTTCACAAGAGCAAATGAACTAGGAGGAAATGCCACGGATCCACTTTATTCATGCTAGCTAACTATTTGTATAATCTGAAACTTCCCAATAATTCATTTAGCCCAAATATTTCCTCATGATTATTGAAAGAAGAGGATATGTAGCTGTGAGAGTATTTTTCATTATTCACTTCGTGAAAGTGGGCAGTGGAAGCATTTAGGGAACACATGTGTCCACATAGATCTATCACTCGGGCTAGGTGTAAGGTGAGCCTCAACACTAAGTCCAGTTATTAGATTTAGCCACAAACAAAGACATGGCAATAAATATAACATTTCAATTCTGTTACGAGTCATTTTCTGAATTACTATGAAGTGGTTGAAAATTTATATTAGTAGCTAAGTCATCATTAGCACAGACTTGTTGCAAGATTTTAACTGGATTTAGGTTAGGTACAAGTCAAAGTTGAGTATGTGTGTTTGTGTGTGATGTGATTGTTTGTGTGTGTGTGACACGTGTTGTGTACCAAACAATATTTGCACACTTACACTGTTGCCTATACATTGCATGGGAAGGTTCTACCAGGCTGCTACCTTTCCTGCCCGGCAATATTCTTAAAGCAGCACGCTGTAGCACACAACATGATTGTGTGTCAGCCATGGGGGTGCTGAGGCCAGCCTATGGTTATCACACCATTAAGGAGGATAATATCTCAAAACGTTTTTCACATGTGTAAAGTTATAATTGGCATTGATTGAGTTGTCTATAGCATTAGGAGGTGAACAGAAGTGGTTGGTAGGTTCAATCAGACTACAAATTGTATCAACTCTCAAACTGCTGGCTACTGATCACTTACACATGTACCCTATCGCATGTCCAATTCCAAGTCCTATCTCCTCGTGGTGCCTGGGAAGTTAATGCTAACATGACTGCATTGGCGCAGCTTTAGCGATTACTATATGATGTAGCTAAGTGTTAATTGACATAATTATTTTGAGCACAAGAAGCTCATGATGGGATTTGTTTTGGTTTTTAATATTTTTATGAAGATTAATATTGAAGAGAGTAGGTTATGCAAATCGCAGAGTGGTCGAGGAACATGCAGGACAGGACTAAAGCTGGAAGCAAGAGGATGAGAGGAGGAGGAGGACATGTATATGCAGGCAAGTATTGGGAACAATGGAAAACATTAGATATTTCATACCAATGTAGTGTGTGTGTGTGTGTGTGTGTGTGTGTGTGAGGGATACTTACAGTAGCAGAAAAAATAGTCATCCAATGTGTTGTTTCTTTTATGTTTAATGTCAAGCGTGTGTGTGTGTGCACGCATGCGCGCGCGTGTGTGTGCATGCGTGGGTGTGAACGCATGCGTGTGTGTGTGGTGGCTGTGTTGTGGTGTAGTGGTTGTGTCCTTGGCTCAGGGCCTGAGGTCCCCGAGTTCAAGCCCAACTCAGGCAATTTTCCATCTGATTTTTATCTGCCTCTCACCAGCCCCACCAGTCCACCCTTGCCTGTGCCTGCTTAGTGCACAGACATCCTGGCTCTGCCAGGTGCGCATAACCACTAGTAGTTCCAAATATCTTCACAATGCCACTTATAAGTACCTGCCGATGAAATAAGTATTTCATAGTGTTATTTCATGCTGTATTGCCACAACTCATCACCCTAGTAGTTATTGCAACCACTCAGCTCACCAATTTTCCTAGATATTACAGCTAAATTCCTCCTGTGAAGCCTCCCCAACCAGACTAGAGCAGCTTCTAAAATATCAGCTGGGGGTATTGGGAGTCCCTTTATAGCCATGAAGATACCTAGCTTAGAATAAACCATCGATAATATGATAAGATATTCACTCTCAGGCTTTATTTTCACTGTCTCTGTGGCTCTTGAAAATAAATTAGCCTGCTCATGAAATTCACCATATCATCATACTATCACACACATAATATATAGCTGTATTGCTCATAATGGGATTTTGAAAATGTACTTGTTACATAAGACAGGTTAAATAGTTTAAAATTTTGGGAGTCTCAACAAAAATGATTTGTAGGTGATTGCAGTTATATTGCTAAACATAATTAGCTAGCTACTTGGATATGTATTGTTTTGATGAAATGAATCACAAAATGTATTCTACACAAAAAATATAAAGTTTCTACTACTCTGTACGAGAATATAACAATCTATCTGCCCTCACATCTAGTAACTGTGTATAGCGTCTGGCTTTGTGTCGCCAAAGTCTCTTGAGTTTCTTGAATACATAGTAAAATAAAACAGCCACTGCTGTCAAAAGAGCAATAATGATAAGCACTGTTGTGAAGTATGCTTCAGCCATTTTAGTGGTGCATCCGAAGCAGTGATGGTTCTTATTGAAGTGGAAGAGCGATAACATTGAAATGAAGATCAAGTTAGCAAAAAATGACAAATTCAGCATATTAAGGCGCATACTTTTGTATATCCCTCCTAGCAAGGCAGCCACGATTAATACTAGTACACATGCTACAATAATAGCTGATAAATCACGCTCAGGCCTTTGACCCGCATGGGTAGAGAAGTAAATGGAGAGTAGGACTCGAAGAAGCAGCAGAAGACCTGTCCAAAATTGGCACTTTGGTTTAATAATATGTGGTGCTGTGTATGCATCAATTAGTGGCTTCATTTGGTTAATCCATCGTAAGCAGTACCAGTGGGAATACCTTCTTAAAGGCTGTATACAGAGGAGGGTGCCAGTGTACATCAGCAATAGAATAAAGAATAGACATCCCATTAGGAAAAGAGGTACATGCTTACCTTTGAAGTAGTCAATGTTGGCGTCAAAGAGCCATACAGATTTTGTTATGGATCGATTTTTCCCTTGGTAGTTTACAGCTGTAAAGGCTAGAGCAATGATGCAAGACTGAATGGTCTGGTAAAAAGACAGTTCTATAAGTGTAGCTAACACTTTGACTGAGTTGCCCCCGAGGATCATTGCCACACGCTCGGATCTCCTGCTCAACATAATCAAGAGGATGATGGTTAGCCAAGTTAATGGAGGGAATAAGAACGCTAGCCATGACTTCATGTACATATCCATTCTAGCAAACACACAGAAAGAAAATCCAATATCTAGATTGAGCCAAGATATTATCACTGACATGAACTTGTATGTATGGAAGAGGTTGGATTTTGAATTGACTATGTTGGCATAAAAAAGAAGTCCGCTTAATGTTCCGTCTGTGATGCTAATATCAAGTACAAATAGAGCAACTACAATGGCTATATGGAATGCTAAGACTCCAAGGATAATTAAAAGTGCATAGAATAGTTTATACTCAATGCAGTCTTTACATACATTGCTCCCCATTGTAATAGAGTAATTGTTTTGGCACCTCCCACATAGCACACCAGTACGATAGTCTGAACACTGACTATCTGAATCAATGCCATCCTCCCACACGGATATAGAAGTTCTATATGGTCTACAGTAGTCAGTAGGACATGTTGTACAGTAGATCAATCCTTGCTTGTCGCTATATCCCATCCAGCCAAAGTCAATTCGTTCTATTGTTCTATTTTCAATACTGCATTGGAATGATAATTTTATCAGATCTTGACAATCACATAATCCATTATGAATTTCAAATCCGATTGGGCAATCTGTAAAATTAAATCTTACAGTAAGTGGCACAATATTTGAATACTGGATACCCTTTTGAGCTGAGTATTCATTATCAGATATCCCATACATGACAGTGGCATAGGAGTGCAATGTTCTATTAACATTAAATTCCAGTTCCTTGCACTTTGATGTGTTTGTGATCGGTTTAAAAAGAGTATTGTTTATAGACACAATGCCAGCAGCAGTTCCATCTAACTGTCCGACTAGTGCTACTGATTGGGTAATCCTCTCACCAGGGTATACTGTAGAAGGGTAAGTAAAGTTCCTTAGAGAGCAGTTCAACTGTGAGTCAATACATAGACACACTTTGATAGGGTCTGATGAAATAGCCGATAGACTTCCCATAGCATTGCGAGACACATTAAATATGGAATAAAATGTTCTCAAGTGGACCGGATCAGATAATCTTCTGAAACTGCACATTGCAACACTACCCCCAAAAATATCACCACCGGTATACCTGGCTGTATTATTTTTCATGATGATCTGTGATCTATAGCATGCTACAACTTCTGTCATATTTACACTCAAACAATCCGTATTGTATTGGTACTGATAGAAACAGCTTGGCGTGCCATCCATGCAAGGATCTTCGGTGTAAATTCCTCCCCCATATTTGGCACTATTTCCGATGATGGTGATCGTGGTGTTGCGTGCCAGTTCCAAGTAGGAGGAATCACAGAGAGATATTCCTCCGCCTCTCAGACCTGTATTGTTGGCGATCACTACATCTCCTCTGAAGATGGGGTGACCCTTCATTATTGCAACTCCAGACACTGCATTGTTAAGAATTCTAACGTTGGACAGTGTGAAGTTTCCCAAAAACTTCTCAGAATACAAAGATGCCACTTTTGCATCTCCATAATAACGGCCCTTTATGAAACTTCTCTGAATTGTGACATCACGTAAAGTAATAGCCACTGTTTTTACTTTGTACCAAAAATCAAGAGTGTATGCACTCACTATGTGAATACTTGTTCCGCCTGATATCAGCATTGCATTATACCTTGTTGTAACAGTATTATCACTGAAAATAATGTTTGTTGCTAAAACACTGAGAGATGGACATGTTGAGTCAGTCGTCAAGTCGAGTATTCTCAAGAGCCAACCCCCGCCAGCTAGAGCACTATTTCCTGAAATTTCACTGTCTGAAATAGTGAGGTAGTTTTTGCAATCTTTTCGTGCAGAGGTTTTCTTGGCACCTTCTTGGGTATAAACTATTGTACATATACCACCACCTATACTGGAAGACCCTCCAATGAAGCGAGAATTCTGGATAAGAACATGATTTGTAGTAAAATTCGTGTCATTGAAGAAATGAATAAAGAGGTTTCCCCCATAGCCATTTACAAGCGTGTTTAAGTTATTTTCCATGGTTACATTATACAATGTCACATGTATATCTGTACAAGATAAAATCAAACTCAATCCACTTGCAAGAGAAATGTTATATGTGGTATTACAATTAATGCAGCTACCATCTGATGATACAGTGTGAGTTATATTCATAAAAACTGGTGCTAGATCAAGAGGACAATGTCTGTATATGATGAGCATATTCCCACCATGGTAGAACCCACTTCCTTGATTAAACTGAAAGCGACAGGAACGAATGGTGGAATTTCCATAAATATTGTGTGCCAATATTCCGTGCCCATAGCTGTTGATTACTGATACAGAGTCCAGTTCTAAATTGACAACATTTTCGAATATCAAGGCTGCAGTCTGGTTGGCACTAAATAGAGTACTGCAGTTTGAAATGGTTAGGCCACTCAATTTGAGAGTGTGAACATTTTTGAAAATAAGACCTGAATAATTCTTGCATATAATTTCAGTTGATTGCTCATCTTCCAGTTTTGTTGAAAAAAATGAAGAATTGGTGACAGTAAAATCCTGTTCAAGCCAATGTGTCCCCGGGAAAAACACGAGTGTCTGGTTATGTTGGTTCAGTAAGGAAGAATTTGAGGCATAGTAATTAATATTCTCACAAGGTAGTCCTAAACAATTTTTTTCACAGTCAAAGGAGCATACATAATTTACAGTATCAGCAGTTATTTCAACAACTAGCAGAAAATACACTATGGCAGCTAATACCTCCTCTTTGTGTTTCATTGCTGTCAAGATAAAGTTTACACTCAAAATAGTGTTACCTGATTAACACTATGTGTAGTTCTTAGTATTTTATCTTCTTTTGTTTGCTATCTTGGTAATTGGACAGGTTTGTCCCAAGTATTATTAATTCATTGAGAGCAGTTTCAATTTCAAAGTTTATCAAAAACCTCTATGATACAACTTGCACATTGATGTAAACTTTGTGGCTCACTATTCTTTGTTTTTTCCCACTTGAGTCCAGATTTGTGGTTCCTCTTACATCACTTTGTATGCAAGTTCTAAGATCAATAGCCATGAATACTTCGTGAAGTTTCAACGTGTTGTAATTTTATCTAATGATCGACCTTGTAACACTTAACCCAGTCTTCATCATATAATAATGCCTTTACATCTACTCTCTCTTTTCTCTACACCCTCCACACTTGGCAATATTTCTTCAAAAAATACTTCATAACTCGACTAGAGTAATACATTAGCTACCAAAATTTCACTACATCACTACTTGTGTATTATTCAAACTCACTTTTGTGTACCTGGAAATTTTAGATATTTCATTTGTAGTTATTCCTTTTATGGGCCAAAACTAACATTATTCTGATATCTAAAATGTGCATGTAAGTTACATAACACTCTCAGCTGAATGCATAAATTGAGCCACATAACTACGATCAATGACTAGCAATCAAATGCCCAATCTACTCAGTAATCTGATCACATATCATCGAATTTGCAAGAAGTTTACTCTAGATGCTTCTCAATGCCATTATAATTGTGATAACTTTGTTGTATTATGAGATGTTATTTCGCAGAAGTAGAAACAGAAAATTAAGTGAAATTAAAGAAGTGACTGTAAAAGTTATTTTTGTGAGTGGCTAAAGAATTAGGCTGCTACATGTCAATTATATCCTCGTAGTCACTGCCTTTCCATGAGCTGAGTGGAAGAGACTGAGAGAACTTGGATACTACTACGGGTTCAGAGTACAACGTAGGACGTGGGACCATTCCCACCTCACAACTCTCCTCGAACTCAACGTGCTGCTGCTGCTGTTTCTTGCTTTTATGCTCAGAGGCCAGATCTGCAGAACTAGTTGGAAATAACAGCATGAACTTCTCATCCTCGATGTGATCATAGTCGTGAGTCTTGAACGACACAGACCTCCTGTTGATACGGGAAGCTCTCCTGGCATACTTCTGCTGCAAATCTGTGTACATATATGCTCCTGCCTTCAAGCTAGCCCCCAGAATAATTGCTGATGAGTGAGTGGAGGCATCTTTGATGGGTATCTTTAGGATGCTGTCCTCATCCTTGAGCAGAGTTGAAAGAATGCTCTTGAAGCAGGGACGAGAGAAAGGGTTTGGGTGCCAGCATTGCATCATTAGGTTGTAGATGACCAGAGGGCAGCCTGGAGGTGGGGGGAGGCGATACCCACTGTCTACTTTGTCTATGACCTATAAAATATATTTCAAACAAAGACATCCCTTAATTAGTTTTAGATTATTTTACAAATTGTTTGTTTGTTTGTTTCATAATAAATGCATATTACAAGTGTATTTAAGTTGCACTGTTTGGAAAGACCAGACAAAACATTGAGTAGGATTGAGACGTATAAAGCCTAGTCTCTCCATTTTAGTACATAGACTAAGACTTTTAAATGAACTGAGAACTTCCTGCCTTGTTGAAAACATTCATAAGTCTATCAAGGAATATAGCTTACAAATTCTCTGGTTAGAGGAAGTTCATGGGTGCATGTATGGACACTATGGAGTGTTACATATATTATGAAGTAGTAGGAGGAATCTACAAAGACTGAAGCAATGAGTATGGAATCAGTTGAATATAAACAGGCAATGTTATAAAGAATATGTATAAGTTAGTAAAGAAATATGTAGATCAAATGTATAACTGAACAGAATAAAAAACACTATAATGTACAAGTTTGTGGGACATTTCTTTCTCACCAATTCACCAAAAAATCATACATACACTTATGAGGAAATTCATCAAGAATTATATATACTTTTACATGCATCCACCAGGATCTGCACACTTGTACTATAGTTAGTTACCTATTACTTTGAAACCTCTTACCACAGAATTACTGCTGTCTCTAAAGGGCATCTTTCCCAGACTCCATATCTCATACAGTAGGCATCCATAGCTCCACACATCACTGGCGGTGGAGTATTGGCAATGGTGGATCGCTTCAGGGGCCATCCATCGAACTTGCATCTTGCCACCTTTAGCAATGTAGTCATTAACATTTGCTAATTCACGAGACTTGTCGAATCCTCCCACCTAAATTTTTTTTACAAATATACTGTGAAAAATGTTCTAAACTTCAGAAGAGAAATACAATAAACGTGATTATATTTATTTATTTATTATTATGTAGTGGATGTGCATTTAAATTAAGCAAACAATAAACAACAATATTTTACATTGGGATTTCAGTGTGCAGTATAATATACTGCACACTGAAATCCCAATGTAAAATATATTATATTGACTGAAATTGTGCCGATTGATCAATGAAACAAGGACAGAAAAACAACAAAAACAACAATAATAGCAACAACAAACTATTTCATTACCTTACAAATATCATTCTTGGTGACAAAAACGTTATGAGCTGACAGGTCACGATGAACAAATCCTTTACTAGCCAGATACTGCATGCCCAAAGCTGCTTGCTGAGAATAGGACAAGAGAAGCTGTGGAGTGTCTGATGGGATTTCACTGTATTACAACACAAATGCAATGGTTAATTTTATGATTAATTTGGTTTACAGTACTGTATTTGTTATAAATTTATACTCCATTTTAACCCTTTCGCAGTCAATATTATGATTTACGATGACCATAGTAGTGTGGAAACATTATCATTATAATGGTAATTTATTTTTTATTTGTTTTTGTAAAGACACTCAACTAAATAAAAGTAAATAATATTATTCTGATATGCAAAAATGTACCTTAGTTAAAAAAGGAAAGCAAAAAATTCAGACTTTACCATTTAATTTCTACGATCTTAATTTCAGACAGTCATTGAGCTGCTATGCAGTTTAAACAGAGTGCACGGCTTATTCAACTCTATACAGTTGCTAAAGTCTGAGCTTCAGAACTAGGTACAAAAAATTTTTTGGGCAGACAATGCTCAGAGGCTAGAGTTCTCATAGCCATAATATATATATTTTTTTAAATTAAAAAAAATCAAAGCTCTTGTTCAGGTTTTTAAATTACAGAAAGTACTAAGTCACAACAATCATTTTTTTAAATAAGAGAACTGCCGACTGAACATATAGGACTATATTGTAGTGTTTATACCAATGAATGGGTGTATAATAAAAAATAGTGTCATATAATGTGTATAATTATTATACATATAATATATATTTAAGTCTTACAAAGCAAACACTTGCATATAAGTGAATGGATTGCATGTTCCCATTTTCTAACAAACCCAAGCTATTGAAATGAATTGAATAAAAAAAAACAACACTAAAGGAAAGGAATGAACGAAAACAGGGTAACTCCACTCTTCCTTTCACATTCATTTTCCTTCCTAACCCCCTTCTTTACTCTCTTCCTCCTTTTACTCAACTTTCTCTTCAATATGGACTGAATATTATGATCAAAGTGCCATGGATATCCCATGATGTTTATTGCTAGAGTCATTTAAGCTGTATTATGTGTCATACAATGACTATTTGTTATTAGCTTACATAAAAAACAACTAGTATACTATAGCAAGCCACTATACTCACCTTCTCCCCATTTGGACCAACACTTTTCTAAGATCTCCTCTGTGGAAATACTCACTCACGAGTACAGTGTGCTAGTCATAACAAACATGCACACATCATAAACAATGGACATAAGCAAAGACACTTTGTTTGCCTTGGAAGGCAACTTACCCTGCCATCATTCACAGCTCCATGAAGTTTGACGATGTTCGGGTGTCTAAACTGAGCCATTATAGCCACCTCCTGTAATATTTCAACCTTGCTGTCACGCTCTGGATCTGTGGAATCTGGTGACCTAATTGTCACATCTATTCTGCAGCTATCGATGTCCCTTTTCCACACAGCTCTTTGCTCAGGTTCATTCACTCTACAGTCACTCCTAATTGAAGGAACGTTTCAACATTATTTAGACTGCAAACTATAATATTAGTATGAATGTTTAAGATTTTTGACTCTAACAAAATGTAATATAGGAAATAAAACATTTATAGCAGCTAGTAAGCTATAATTTTCCGACATGCTAAAAGAATTTTACTTAGCAGTACTTATAATAATTCCTTAAAGCACTATAGGTCCCAATAATTCACTTACTCAATGGCTGAATAAGGGATTGGAGTGACAGACTGCCGATCAATTTCTGAGCTCAGTTCGTGTACATCTGAAGAAGGCGCAATATACGCTCCATCCATTTCTAAATTTTGAAAAGGAGAAGTCTGCAAAGCAAAGAAATAAGTTCTAGATAAGCAGACTTGTGTATGGTATAAGATTTATAGCGGACTCATCCTGCTATATATGGAAATGTTAATAGTGAGTTCATTTCCTGTTCCTGAATGGTTTCTGGCATGCTCAACACTACGGTATTCCCACATGCCCACATGTAGGCTGTAATTACTGCTGTTTATGGTCACTCATGACCGTCTTCCTTGGAGACATTATCTTTTTTGCTTTGTAGTGAAATTACTACTCCTACACAAAATGTTTTTTTTTTTAAATTCAAATATAGCTAATACTTGCTGTTGTGGGGTTCAAAGGCTAGGGGTTACTGCTGGTATTTGGGTTTAACTAGGCTCTACGGTTGAAAGGATGTAATTTCACATAACGTGCTGACAAATCATTTTGCTAGGTCATCCCTAAATGTATTTTAAATACAGTCTCTTGAGGAAATAGTGTTCGCATATGTGAGTAATATTAATATTAAAAATAATGTGTTAGTATAACTATTACAGTATGAGGGAGAAGGGTGGGGTGGGGTGGGGTTGGGGGAGAGGATAGATTAAATGGATAAAAAGAGACAAGTATATACATTAATAGTTTTATCATAAGCTTTGTAAAGATCAAAATGATAATGGGTTCATTTTCTTAGCAACAAAAAGGTCAGTTCTTGCTTTACTTAAACTAATTATTAGTATTTTAATAAAACTTTAGCTAAACTTAAATGCATAAGTGTGTGTGTCCATACGTGTGTGTACCTTGAGCAATGAAGGTGACGAATTTTGCTTGATCTTCAATTTCATTGCATTGAATTGCTCACTGCTGTCATCATTAGTTTCAATACTTTCACATTCATAGGCTGACTCCTCTTCAATTTTTTGAGAACCTGCTTCAAATATAAAGCTGAGATGATGCCTTCGCCTCAGAGCCATGCTCAGCTGTTCGGGCTTCGTTGACTGCGCTCGTTGCAAATATTTTGATGTAACTGGGACTTCATAATCGGAAGCAGCCTTGGATGTCATTGCTGGAAGGGGAACAGAACTAGTGCTGTGACTGTTCGGTAACACCTGAGGGAGTGGTTCCTCATAAACGTGATACTTTGAATTTTTTGAGTAGGAAAATGAGTGATTTTTGTGAGTGTGATACGTCCTTTTTGTTTTTTGTGAATATGCAGGTGACACACACCAGTCACTCTGGTAGAGAGAGAACTCTGCATAGTGACGTATCCTCTGAGCGCATGAAGCCGTTGAAATGGATTCAGAAGCTAGATCTGAACATTCTGAAGTCACATCACCAGTTGTAAAATTCCTCCACTGAAAGACTTCTTGCTGCACTTCCTCGTCTTCTTCAAGAGGCATCAAGCCACTCTGCTGAGACTTGAGGGACACGGGCATTTCATAGTCCTGTGCTTCAGTGGTAGGCTCATCTTCAGATATGGATGCTGGCTCTTCATATTGGTGTGAGTGTGCTCCAGCTTGTTCATTGCTCAGTTCCTCATAATCATGAGTTCTTCCACTCATTGCTGAGTTTAATCTCTTTTCACCAGCGGCCATATCTCTTTGGTTGGTACTTGTGATCTTGCTCTTCTCTGGTGCTGGCACCAATAATGGCATTTCAAATGTTACTTTGTTTGTAGACACATCAGCTGCTACACTACCACTTGAAGGAGCCTTTGATTGAAACTTTTGTCCAAGCCCAGTTGAGTTGCTATGACCACCTCCATTCATTAATGGTAAATCCCTACCTGTATTGTCTAATATCACGTACATTAACAACATAAATCTGGGTGGAGAAAGGCACACCAGATGTCTAACATTGTCTAGTGATAAAATCATCACATTGTAAAGAACTGAACAACAGAGACAGTTATTGGGAGACAATGAAGGAGATTATACAATTATGTGAGTTAAATATGTGTTTCCTGCCACTCCCTCTTCTTTCACAAATATATACCCCACTCCCCCGCCCCTTATTCTCTCCCCTTGCCTTCTTTTCCTCCCACTTCCATCCCTCAACGTTCACAGCACACAATCACCAACACACACATTGTGTGTTAGTTTGAGTCACATACCATTATTTATCATATGGTAAGAATGTATAGGTGAGGTAAGATCATGGCAATCCTCAGTATAGGTGTCCATAAGTATGGGATGACTCTCATTATCTTCAGAACCCTTGATGAAATACGAAGGATTCTCTATTAACATAATTAACATAATTACAACACAATTAATTAATTAATTATCAATTCAGTCATATACTTTAATTATTCATTGTGTAAGTACCTTTCTTGTTGCTATACATGGAGGATTTAGCAAGAAAAATTTTAAAGACTACTTACAATAAGTGACAAAACTGTTATATTCTTAAAAAAAGAGTGGAATGTACATAGTCAAACCAAAGAGAATCCTGATCAATGTATATACTGTACTGCATTATTTGTAGACATACGGAAACTGATACATGTGTCAAAATAAAACAAATGGGCCATGCCTTGCTTGATGTACTGTAATGCATCCACCACATCACAAAATGGTATATGTATACCTCAGAACTTGTTAACTCCTCGAATGATTTTTAGTTTATGAAATCTTTATAGATACGAACAACGCATGGCATTGAGTATTCAATTCATCAATCTTTAATTTTTCTAGTATTAAGCAGTTATTATAGATACTAGAACTGACAAATTGTTACTCACCGATAGCTGAAAGTCCATTGGGTGATGAAGATGAAGAACCTTTCCCTTTGGTTATCTTGCGACAGTGAGCAAAGTACAGGGCCAAAAACATAATACTGCCTGAAATCACAGCAAACATCAACACGAGTGGAGGAATCCAAGTAGCCAGACCATAGCTCGTATCTGGCTTGTAATCCGGGGAATAGTTTGTAGTAGTTGCATAGGTAGGTGTGGTAATGGGTACAACTATATTTATAGTTTCTGCCTCCCTACTAGTGGTAGGCGTTTCAGTGTGACTTGTGGTGGCAAAATTGCTTTGAGGGAAGATCGAAGACATCAAAGGATTCTTTACGGGAAATGTTTGTATTGATGTTGTGTCTACCACATCTGTTGAGGAGAATAACATTAAAGATGGACGAGGAATGGTAATTTCTGATGTGACAATTAGACTTGTGAAGATGGGAGAACCCATCTGTTCGAAAGAGCTCTGAGACTTAATTGGCATGGTTATGACTTTTGATGATAGAGTTGGTTCCAAAGATGATTGAAATGGAACCTGCTCATAGATTGTTGCTGAAGGCACTACCTCATTTTGGGAAGTTGTAACATCATCATTACTGTCCAATTCTGAAGACATGTCTATTTCCATTAGTGTCTGCATTACAAGATTCTCTTCTACTGATGAGGGGATGAATGACACAGTGTTGAGTAGAGTTACCTGTTCATTATCTAGTGCCGTACTTTCTCCTATCATAGCTTCATAAATAAATTCAGATTCTCCAGATCCTCCATTAAGGTCTCCATTGATGTCTAACAAAGGAGTTTCTTCTACGGTATTTTCAATTGGTTCTAATGAAGGAGTTATGATATCATCACTGGCCAAATAGGATGGGAATGAGGAGTGGGATGGAAGCCTAGTGCCAATCACTGGTGATGGGAAGCTCATGTGTGTGTTTGTGATGCTAGTTGGTCCATTCTTGCCATATAGGGCAGAATGAGTAGCTAATTCCTTGCTTATTGTGTCTTCATCGTATGTGGTGTAAGGACGCAACAAACCCGAGTCATCATCATCTGTTGCCATAACAGTGGAAACAGTAAGCGTGGGAAATACATTGGTAAGTATCTCTTGAGATTCTGCTGGTGACTGTGTGCTATTATTATCGGATTTGGTCATACTGATGGTTGTAATAGAGCTTGTGGTAGGAGTGAAAGAAAAGGATGGAATAAATATTTTTAAAGTAGGTGTAGACATATTAAGTGTAGACATATTAGGAGATATAGTATCTGCTATTGAAGATGTTTCTATTGACAGTGATAGTTTTTTGTTACTATCATGGGAGGACACAGGTTGTGGTAGTGACTCACTTGGCTTTAACATAACACTATGTACATCTTCATGTGACATGGTGTGTACCACTGAGTTCATACTCAAGTTCGGCCTTCCCAAGCTCTCCATCGAATTTGTCAGCATGGTGGCTGGTGTAGAGGGTTTTCTCAACGATGGTGTAGGAGTGACTACCTGATTATTGATGGAGCTAGGTATAGTCACCGAGTTTTGTTCTGTTGAAGCTAACAATGAAGAGACCTGTACGGACTCATTCACAGATAGTTCTGTAACTTCCACTTGAATGTTGAGCCTGAGACCAGTTTCTATTTCTAGGTCTGTCTCTAAGTTCAAAGGTGATCCATAGCTCTCCACAGGTCTGTTGTCTCTGTATATCCCAACGCCTTCATTTGCAGATTCTTCATCTATCAGTGTCAGGGATAACCCTGTGTGAGGTGGAAGCAGATAGCCTAAGATATCCCCACGTTGGAATTGGATTTTTTCAACTGCAGTAGAAATTGAGTTACATGAAGTGTTCATGTCCATTGAATCAGTAAAGTTAACTGGCACTGTGTAACTAGATTCATTGACAATTTCCAATATTTGCTTGCTTCCATCAATAAATCTCCATATGTGTAGTGTAATATCAGTAGCTGTTATAGCTTGCTCTGTGTGACTTGAATAGCAAAAAGAAAATGTCGATATTTCTCCATAGCAAGTAGCAGGTCTGGTGATGTCTATGAATTGACCTGATTTAGATATTTTACTGGATATTCTGTTTTCCAGTTGAGAAATTCCCATGCCTATCCCACACTGGCTTTGCCCATTGACATCCTCAGAGATTATTATAACGTGAATCCAAACTAAAATAGAATAGCAATAAGATGAAAGTAGAGCAATATTCACTTATCCCCCCCCCCTCTTACCACCCCCACCCCTCCCTCCTCTCCGTCCTGCTCCCCAACTCAATACATATCCTAATTTGTGTCATAGCAAAGTTATTCATAGTTTATAAATATTTGTCCACTATACTTAAAAATTTTTAACCTTTTTTTTTTAAAGCTACATCTCATCACTCATAGCAAATCTTGCAGTCAAATAATTAAGACTGCCTTAAGCTAACTGTTAGCTATCATTTCATTAACTTACTCCATAGCAATGGCAGCAAGCTTGATTTTAGTGCCATTCTAGAGGATTTCCACAAAAGTTATATACAAAAAGGCAACTACTTCTGGATAAGCTAGCTATTTGAAACTAAGCATCGTTTCCCACGTACTTCTCTGTAGTAGTTTTGCTCCCTCATTCAGTCAGGCACACGGGACAATTGTTTGTATACTCAGGAAGAGGGTTATAATTAGACCAATTTGTTATGGCTAAAAAATTGGCTCAGGAAGAGCTATTTAGACATGCGCTAATGTTTGCACAGTTGAAATAGCTACTGAGACTGCGCGCTGTTCGTCACATGGCAAGCTAGTTAGCTAAGTATCCTGAATTGAGTCGTTTTTTTTTTAAACATAGCCAACTTCGCGACGATTAGAATTGTATGCGTTTGAGGATAGCTAATTGTATGCGCTATAGCCATTACAACAATGATTGCTGGAAAACAAAACAACAACAAAAAACGAACAAACAAACAACGAGTCTGTTTTCTTCCTACAAGTTCACCAATCTATCTTGATAGCGAGACCTTGCGCATGGTATTTCGCACAGAATTGGCAATCTTGGCGTCGAGCTGCATCTACTCTTCTCCCGTGGCAGCAAGCGTTTTCACTTTTAACGCGAGTTTGGTGAGACTGAACGTGCGGACGGTGTTGGGAATCTTAAGGATTTTTGGTTTTGCGAAGCAAATATTCGGTGATTATGACAATGATCTTTGTTGGAAGTGGTATTCCATCTCAGTGCCACGTGGTCAGCGTACATCTGCAATCAGTTGTTGTGAGTAGCGCAATTTCAAGTGATGTACAACCAATGGATTACGAGATCACTTACGAGGAACCTGAGCCAATGGAAATTGACGACGACGAAGATGAGCCCATGGAAATTGATGGCGAAGATGAGCCCATGGAAATCGACGACTAAATGGAATATTCAATCTTACATACAATTGAGCGGAACAATGACTAGGGTTCGCTTACCGGAAGCTACTGTGGAATATGATATTAAATCAGCATCATTCTTACTAAGAAAGGTGATTTCTGGGAGACCTTCACCAGTGTTACGAAACGAGTGGGACTTCGGATGCATTTCACAGCTTCCGAAATTCTTGCGATCAATACGAATTTAGTCCAACAGAAGTATTCGTCATACTGCAGTGTTCCTTATTGGTGCGGGGTATATGACAAATTCTATGTACAGACCTAGGGTTAACAAGTGAGAACTATTGGTACTACTATCATGTAGGTATATTGCTTTAGGTGATACATTTGATTTATGGCCACTATTGGTCTTAAAGCTAGCTTTAACAATGGAACTTAAGCTAGGATTTCCATTCTACAAAACTACTGGTTACCACAATTAAGTAAGTATAGTTGAAATTGTTATTTTATGGTTCATGTATTATATTTTATTTGCAGGTTTATGGCCATTATGGGTCATAATGCTAGCATTTCCTCTTATATATTATGAGGAAGTTAGAAGTACTGGTACATACCACGGTCAAGTAAGTACTATGTTAATCATAATTGTACAGGCAGCTAATGGTAATATAATCTACTTGTAGGTTTACTATGATTATGGTGATTGTAATGAATAATAAAAGAATGATATCATTTAATAGTGGAAGAAATATTTTTCCTAATAAACTATTAAAATCAATATTGTGGAGTAGCTATTGTAATAATACCATGCATAGCTGGTGCCCTTCAAATAACAAAAACAAAACAAAAACAAACCTAGGGAAAAAAGATTGTTTTTCAAACACATAAATTCAAGTGAGTATAATATATAATATATTAATATATAATATAATATAATTATTATTATTGTTGTTATCATTATTACACTTTATATTATTATTATTATTATTATTATTATTATTATTATTATTATTATAATTAGGCATTTAAAGTCCTTATTCATTGCAAAAAAAACAACAGTGTTGAGGCAGCTGGCTTTGAACCAGGAATTGGATCATTCATGCATTTTTTCTATGTAGCTCTGTATGGCATATGGTCCAATGAATCATCAGAGCAATCTTCCTTAACCTTAATAGCTAATAGGCAATAAGGAAAGCTAACGAAATGACAGTTTGATCTAGTCTCAAATCAGTCACAAAAGTACCTTACCATCACTAAGCAAGTGTCATAATTTTCATACTGAGCATGAAATCTAAGGTCAGTAGCTATACCTGATTATTTGTATATATAATTTATTACAGTATTGTTGTACTAATAGGATAGGATTTCGGCAAGAAGTTGAAATGCAAGGTTAACTGCAAGAACAGAAGGACCAAATAATTAATGGAAAATGTTTGTGTTATATACTTTCATACTTTGTTCATGTTTTAATAAGTTACCTTGATATTCAATAAAGGTTGTTGTAAGATCATAATGACAATAATAATTTCTGGCTAAAACACATCACTTGAAGAGGTAAAGCATCGCCAAATAACTCCCTGCGAAGTAAAAAGGTTTAGCGAAGTTAGAAGGTTTAGCGAAGTAATTTACTTGTGTTTCCATTGGGCGCGCATGATAACCGCCACCACAGATGCACAAGGAAAAAACTAGCTTAGCTTAAATTGGCCTGATCGTTGGAAAAGGGTCAGCTTCAGTGTAAGCTTCGTAATGTGATGTAGTAGCTTGTAAGTAGTCGGGCGAGCGAGACCCTTTACCTACCGAGCGGTCTGGCTAGACCACACTGCTTAGCTTGAATTGGTCCGATCGTAAGGAACGGTATGGAAAAGGGTTAGGTTAGCTATCATATCATTAACTTGCTCCATAGCAAGCTTTGTTTTAGTGCCATTTAAGATCCACAAAAGTTATATACAAAAAGGCAACTTACTTTTGGATAAACTAACTAAGCATCATTTCCCACGTACTTCTCTCTAGTTTTGCTCCCTCATTCAGTCAGGCACGCGGGACAATTGTTTGTAAACTCAGGAAGAGGGCTTCACAATTAAACCAATTTGATATAAAATTGGCTGCGGAGGAGCTATTTACACACGCGCTAAGGTTTGCACAGACGAAATAGCTACTGAGACTGCGCGCTGTTCGTCACGTGGCAAGCTAAGTATCCTGAATTAAGTCTTTCTTTTTTTTTTTTTAAACATAGCCTACTTCGCGACGAATAAGAATTGCGTGTGTTTGAGGATAGCTATTGTATGCTATAGCTATTACAACAATGACTGCAGGAAAACAAGACAACAACAAACGAACAAACAATTCTATTTTCTTCCTACACGTTCACCAACCTATTTTGATAGCGAGACCTTGCGCGTGGCAATTCGTTCAGAATTGGCTAACTTGGCGTCGAGCTGCATCTACTCTTCTCCCGGGCAGCAAGCGTTTTCACTTATAACGCGAGTTTGGTGAGACTGAACGTGCGGACGGTGTTGGGAATCTCAAGGATTTTTGGTTTTGCCAAGTAAGTTTTCTGTGATTATGACAATGATCTTTGTTGGAAGTGGTATTCCATCTCAGTGCCACGTGGTCAGCGTACATCTGCAATCAGTTGTTGTGAGTAGCGCAATTTCAAGTGATGTACAACCAATGGATTACGAGGTCACTCACGAGCATCCTGAGCCTATGGAAATCGTTGACAAAGATGAGCCCATGGAAATCGACGACGAAGATGAGCCTATGGAAATCGACGACTAAGATGAACCAATGGAATATTATCTAGCGTATAATTGAGCGGAACAATGACAAGGGTCCTTCGTTTACCGGAACTACTGTGGAGTATGATAAATCAGCATCATTCTTACTCAAAAAGAACGATTTCTGGGCGACCTTCACCAGTGTTACGAAACGAGCGGGACTTCGGTTGATGCATTTCAAAGCTCCTGAAATTCTTAGGATCAATGCGAAATTAATTCAAGCAGAAGTAGTTATTCGCCATACGGCAGTGTTCCTTATTGGTGCGGGGTATATAGTAAAATCTATCTACGACGTAAGGAATAACAAGTGAGAACTATTGGTAATGTACTACTACAATCATGTATGTATATTGCTTTAGATTATATATTTGCTTTAGGTGATATATTTGATTTATATGGCCACTATGGGTCATGAAGCTAGCTTTAACGAGTGGAACTTAAGCTAGGATTTCTTTCTACAAACTAGTTAAAACTACTGGTTACCACACTGAATTAAGTAAGTATAATTGAAATTGTTATATTATGGTTCATGTATTATATTTTATTTATAGGTTGATGGCCACTTTGGGTCATACTGTTAGCATTTCCTCTTATATAGCTATTATGAGGAAGTTAGAACTATCGGTATATACCATAATTAAGTGAGTTAACTATGTTATTCATAATGGTACAGGCAGCTCAAATAAGCTAAAATCTATTTGTAGGTTTATAGTGACAATGTTGACTATAATGAATGGTTGAAGACTGGCTATCATTAAGAAATCCTTTCTTAATTATTAATATCAATTTGTGGGGATAGCTATTGTAAGTAATGTATATAGCCGGTTTCCTCACACACACAAAAAATGGAAATATTTATCAAACTTAACTTTTTATATTTATCAAACTTAACTTTTTTTAAATTCAAGTGAGTATTATATTATTATATTATAATTGTTATTATTATTCTTAAAGTGAACAATTAAATGTTGTAATTTTCATATTGAATGAATGATTATTTATTTATTTATTTATTTAGCTATATTTAGTGGAGTTTATTGACCTTCTTGAGACCACACTTTTAAATCAGAGGTTTTCTTTAAGAGTCTATTGGAGCGGACAAGTGTAACATTTACTAAGTAGAAGTAGCTAATTTGCTCGATAGAGAGTTCACTATCAGAGGTTCCACTGAATGATATCTAAGGTCAGTAGCTATACCTGATTATTTGGTATATGTAATTTATTACTGTATTGTTGTACTAATAGGAGGACTTCGGCAAGAAGTTGGAACCTCGGTTAAATGCTTTATTACATTGAAAGGAACCGTGCAAGAACAGAACAAGCAAAAAAATTAATACATTTAATGAAATTTTTGTGCTATATACTTTTATGTTTATTACATTACCTTCACATTCATATAAGATTGTTGTAAGATCATAATGATAATTTCTGGCTAGTGCGCCTTTCTCACACACACAAGGAGGTAAAGCATCGCCAAAAGTAGCTCGTTAGGTAGTCTCTTGAGCCAGACCCTTTACCGATCGAGCGGTCTGGCTTGCGAGACAAGCTTGTCAGGGTGCATCTACACTACACAGGTACCAGACCTCTATATTCAAACTACAATAGAAGAAGACATGAAAAGTCTTTGTCAATTGTCAATTTTGTATAATGGAAGTTTGGAATTATGTGAACATGAAAGAAAGCAACACAAGTGCTGATAAATAATGATGATGCTTAAAAAAAATGTTTTTCCGATTAATATGATGTGACCAATGCTGAGCCGAGTCCAATCTACGTACTGGGATTGTAATACACATCATTCCCATGCTCCACTGAATCATACAAGTTCTCCTGCTCTGCCCCTCCTTCTGGATCCCTCAGAGGAGAAACATCAGAAAGCAGCTGGTTCTGGGAACCCATCTTTCCTACTTCATCTTCGTCTCCGAAACGGTCTCCATTCTCCTCAGTCTCGTACTGACTACTGATTCTGTCCGAGTATCGGATATTGCCCGACAATCTGGACTGTCTCGATGGAGTTGCTGCCTTCACGTAAGTATTCTGAAGGTCCTTGTACATCTCAAGCCCTGCCTCTAGGCTCGCACACAGGAGTGACGCCTTGGGATGGGAGGCAGAGTCAATTGGGGGGATGTAAAGGGTGGAGTCTCGGGTTTTGAGCAGAGTGGTGAGAACGTTGCTAAACGTCGGCCTGTCATTAGCAGCTGGATTCCTGGAGAGACAGTAAGTGACGATATGTGAATGTACATTACTCATAATGGTTTTAAATATTGTTAGTTTTTTGTCTTTTTTTAAATCTCACCAGCAGTCAATCATGACGGAGTAGATCACTTTAGGACAGCCTGGGGGCGGGGGAAGCCTATAACCTGCTTGCAGTGTTTCCAGATACTAGAGTAAGACAAAAAAAAATACATAAATAAAAATAAATAAATAAATAAATAAAATAAAATAATAAATAAATAAATAATAAAAAAAACATACAATATTACAATTCCATACTACATAATGCAACATGACCAAGTATGGAAAAAACAAACAAACAAACAATAATAAGTGTATTTTCGGAAATGCCTTCCATATGTTTGTATGCAGGGTTCAACAAACTCTCCTTTTATGTCATGTGAAAAATGTGCAGTAGTCTATGTGAAGATAAATACCAGTAAGTGCACTATAGAATAGCATAGCACACCATGAGAGACCACAAACACTGCCATGTGCTGTGAGTCATGTACATACAGTATCAGTCAGTGTGACAGTCTCACTGACATACAGTCTGGAGTCATCTGTACACATCATGGCCACCACATTAAAAACAAATTATATCACTATGCTCCCAGTTAGCTAGCTACTGGTGCATGTAACAAGTTCACATGTTGACTGACACCGGTGTTGCTAGGTGTAGTCAAGCAAAACAGTCAACAACATCACCCATGACCTAAGAATCACATAATAATCATCAAATGTACTCATTAAGTCTTAATTAAGTCACACACTTAGGCAGAATAAAACTGCAGATGGAATAATATTCTGTTATGGGGTCAATTTGAATTCTTAGAAGTTAGTCAGGCATACAAAAAGAGAACTGAAATTGGGCTTTTGAATATCTTAAAAAGGGATGTTGGAACCTATTAGGGGTGTGAAGTGTAACTGAGAGACCGTGCAGCCTGACCCCACTTCCTGTTAGTTTCACAGATCTCAGCTTGCTACAGCCACTGTTGAAGTGTTTCCCTGTGCTTGAAAATAGAATTTCTGTTTTTGAAATTTAAACTGTTTGAATCAAATACAAATTGCTGACCATTTGAGCTACTTGGAAAATGTATAGGACTACTAATTCTCTACAAATTGGCCTGTTAACGAGTTTCTTTTCACTCTGCTAAGCTACATACATACAGGCATTGTCTCCACTAAGAAAAATATTTGTTCAGAAGTATTGTACTCTAACTCCACAAATAAAATTATAATATAGGAGTCATTGTTTGAAGGTACACACTAGTAAACAAGCATACCTTATTAGTAGGGATGCCCTCGTACGGCCGCACGCCCATGGTCCATATCTCGTACAGTAGGCAGCCGTAGCTCCACACATCGCTGGCGGAGGAGTACTTGCGATAGAAGATGGCCTCAGGGGCTGTCCACCTCACTGGGACCACACCCCCTCGAGAGACGTAATAGTCCGTGTTGGCTAGCTCGCGAGACAGACCAAAGTCACCAACCTGCAGCACAATATGATCATATAACAATGGAAAAAAAACAAAGAAAAATCCAACAAAACAACAAACAAACAAAAACAACAGACAAACAAAAACAACAACAACAAAAAAAAATCCAGCAAAACAATAACAAACACACAAATAATAATAAATAATCTGTTATCTTAATTTACCGCTTGTTTTTCAAGAATTGGACCTACTCAAAGGAATCTAAAATGACCGAAAGGAGTTTGTTAAGCACACAGTTAATAAATTAACACTTTTAATTCAATATTCACCAATCGAATGTTTAATACACTGAAATTAATACAGACACATGAAACCTAGCATTAGTAAAATGTGAGTATTTCATTCTCACTCTCCCTGTCCTGGTATGTGTCCAGCCCATGAACACAGACATAATACCATTAAAGATACTATTGGAACAAAGAGTAGACTTGACTGGTAGTGACAACACCCTTCTGAGCATGCTCGTACTGGCTAATGGATATGAAACGAAGACACGACCATTTATAGTAAAGTTGGACATAATGCAAAAAAAACTTTTTATTATTTTTTCCAATAATTATTATGCGCTTGATAGGCTATTGGACGCTACTAATAGTTTAAACTTGGTGGTTTTAAATGTAAATGCTGAGTAGTTTGTCCAAAGAGATGTGTAACTTCAAACAGTACTTCATAAGTCTTCTTAAAGGCGTGGCTTCCTTCGCCAGAAATTAATAATATGTATGCACAACCACCAATGCAGTAAATGATTGTCATGACAACCAGAGTGCATTCTTCTCACCTCCCCTGCGCTTCATCGTGACCCCACGGTGACCGTATTTGGTAAAGACCAAGCTGAAGTCGCAAAACAAACAAATCATCCACTCTTTGCATCATACCAATAAAGTGCATACCCACATGTGGGGGGAGCCTACACATGTGTACCTCATGTAACACTACATTACAGCCATCCCATGTATTCATCTTGTTCCATCTTACACTCGGCCGTGTCTTTTATAATGAGAAAAATGTCACACAAGAGCACTCTATGGTTTATTTCCTGACCCTGCGTAATTCAATACTAGCACTTTGTATATAATATTGGAAGTAAACTGTGTATAGCTGTAAAGAAATGGAAGGGTAAGATGGTGCATGACAGAATTTAATATCACAATGATGACTGAAACACATAAGGATATTGTCATACATACTTATGTATAGACTTAATTAATTACTGTCCATTGTATCACACACAATTTCATTCACAGTCACTAGTTATAATACTAAGCAGTTGTACATCTATTATACATACTACAGTATGTAGTGGTGTGTGTGTATAGTGAATGCAGAGTTTGTGATCAAGTAGGTTCTTGCTTTCTCGTGCAAAGCAATTCCGTGAACCGAGAAACCTTGCATGCTAAAGCCTGATGTTATAACTTGTGGCAGTGTATGATCCATTGCGATGACCATAACCCAACGCCACTCACATTATGCCAGTATAGAAAGGGTAAGAGACATACACCACATACATGTATGTAGGTGTGGTTTGCATGTATATATAGTTCAGCTAAATATTTATTATTACCCTAGCCACCAACATGCACGGGATCATTTAGGAAGCACTAGAGGTCATGTTTCACGGGAGACCAGTTCTGACTTCCCTGGAGAAGCCATTCATGACAGACATTCAAAGCAAACGGTCAGATATGGTAAGTATAACCAGCACAGAGAACATAATTCAGTCATTAAGTGTTATTGGCAACAAGATACAGTAAATCCTTAACCTGAAAAAGTCCCTCTCGCCCCCACCCCCCCCCCCCCCCCCCCCCCCCCCCGAAAAAAAAAAATAATAATAAAATAAATTTTTTAAATTTTTTTAAATTATTATCTGTTCTTTATAATATACTAAGGACAGTAACTATGGCATAATAACTAAGAAGTGGGTGGGTCATATTGATAGTTTGTGCTTTTATTAATGCCCATCACTCTATGCAGTTTACACAGTCACTTCATGGCATGCTTCATGTACACACAGTTTAAGGACTAGCTCTGAGAACGTGTTTACCTTGCAGATGTCGTCCTTGGTGACAAAGATGTTCCTGGCGGCCAGGTCTCTGTGGACAAACCCTTTGCTGGCCAGGTAGTGCATGCCCAGAGCTACTTGCTGGGAGTAGTTGAGGAGGACCTCAGGGACACTGGACTCTACCAGCTGACCTGGACTAATGGGGGTGAAAGACATATGGGGAAGAAGAAAAAATTACAATACTACTTTTGCTGAAAATACTGAGCATGCCTAATGGAATTGAAAATTGAATTCCATTGGGCATGCTCACTGTCAGTTCATACACACACTTGCTTGTTCATACAAGTATGTATGCAATGCTCCCTACCTGCTCCTAACTCCACCCCCTTCCTTTTCCTAGCATAACCCCCACCCCCTTCAAGGTTTCACAGAGGTAGGGGCGCCCTGGGATCCCCCCCCCCCCCCCCGAATTTCAATTAATGATATTTACTACTTAATGGTATTCTGTGGTTATGATTTATAATGGTATTCTGTGATTTTGTTGTTTGTATGTAATCTAATATTTGGTGAAAGTTCACTTCAGTTAATTGAGGTCCTTCAATTGCAATACACATTAGTCTTCCAATTGATGTCACTAATTCTAGACCTGAGACAATTTTAATCAAATGGGTGTGGTTTCAGCAAAAATGGGTGTGACCAAACAAGTGTGGGCCCCACCCCTCCTCCTTCCTAAACTCTTCCCCCCACCCCAGAAAAAAATCCTGTATGAAACCCTGCCCTTCCTTTTCCTAGCTTAACTCGGTACACACGTACGTATGTAGTATACGCAATGAATCTTGTCTCTCCTGTCTCACTATGTGACTGTATAGTGCAGAATCCATTCAGGAAGATATACATAATGGACACATGTGTGCATATAATCCTGAGTGCGTAAGTATGTGTGTGCATATGTAAGCGTGCATATTGTATTAGCCGTTTACTTGGGACTAAAAAAAAAAATTCTGAACATACATGTACATGTATACACACACAAAGTGCATTGTATTAACTATTGTCACTATGGCTCCCTGTACACATTCCGACAACAAACATAAGATGTATTTAGAGTGATTAAACAACCGAAACTAGAGAGAGAGAGAGAGAGAGAGAGAGAGTGTGTGTTTGTAGGGGCAGCAAGTCTATCTACCCTAGTACTACATTGTAAATATCCTGGTGGCCATGACATCAGTATTTACTTACTCTGGAGCAATCCCATGCAGAGCATCTAGCAGATCTCCTTTGTGCAAAAATTCAGTCACTAACATAGGCTACATACACACACACATACATTTCAAAGAATTCATACCCACCATGACACATGTACATGCAAACATGGGCTATATACATACTACATGTGTTTGTAAACAAATTCAATAACAACACACAAATACAAACGTCAGGTCTCTACTAGGCTCAAGAGGTGTTGCTTCAATCTGGTTTCAGAGGACAACTACATGTAATTTCAGGAGTCAAGTTACATGAGATAATTGAATTGAGATCAAGGTTCATAATGAGGTAATTTCTGAATTCATCGTAAGCCTTTTTATGAATCAGACGTACATACATATCTAAACCAGCAATTCTGGCCACTCCTACAAGTATGTACACTCATACACTTCCGCATACCGAGCTGCCGTGCTTGACGACTCCGAATAACTTGACGATGTTGGGATGGTGGAACTGACCCATGATGGCCGCCTCCTGCAGCAGATGGATCTTGTCTTCCTCGCACGTCGAGCTCTGAATCAGCTCCTTCACGGCGACGTCGTACTCGGAGGAATCGTGAGTCCACGTGCCCTTGCTCACAATGGAGAACGCACCCTCACCAATCTTCTTCTTGATGCTTGAGAAAGAAACAAAATTTTTCTAACTTTAATAATGAATACTTTGACATTGAAACATACATAGTAACCAATATTGAACGATAATATTACTCACAGCTAGCAAGCACACACAAACATACACACTATTTTTGTTTGTTTTTTACATAAATAGCTTACTTCACCATGTAGTAGTTGCCCCTAAGATTAGCTCTCCATCTTTGTCTACCACACTAACACCCCCGCCCCCCCACACTTTTTTTTTTTATAATGTAGGTAAGCAAGCTTAAAATATTCCACAAATTTGCATTGTACATATAGCATACATAAATACTCAAACCAGTACACTGCCCCAGAAATCCGACTCCTGTGTACCAGCTGTCTCCTGTGCTGTTATAATGACTGTAATAATAACTGGTGTGATTGCCTAGAAATCAAATTGTTTGAGAGAGGAAATTTATCCTCTTAAAGAGGAAATTATTGCTCTGAATTAGAAAAACAAACTCAATTTCAAAGACTATGTATGCTTGTGTAAAATCAAGATTTCCCACAGAAATCTATCCAGAGACTTAATTAACATTTTAATGTACATTGGCTTTATAAATGCTTAAGTATATATGTATATAGGTATGTATGTCTATCAGATTTATTATGTACTATTAGGTAACTAAAAGTGTTGAAAATGTTTTGTCACACTAGCAAGAAAAGGAGGAGCATTGACCTATGAACCTCAAACTTTGTACTATGTTATAAACACAAATATAAAATATGTAGAATAAAAGAAAGAAGTTCTCCTCTCCCCAATATGCTCATCAAACCACCTCCATCATGCAGTGCTAAAGTTAGAGACACTGAGATGGAACTACTTCACTCTGCTAGTCTTTCTATCAGCCCTTCCTCTTCTGACTGACTGACAGACTCACTGTATGTCCTGTCTGCTGATGGTGAGTGTCCTCTTGGACAAGTCTCTGTAGATCTCCTCTTCGTTGCTGGGAGGTTCCCGGTAAGGCAGCTCCACTTGGCCCGTGCTGTCTGCATTCGGCACCGAGTATTCTCGATCAATATTCTAACAACAATAACAACAACAACAACAAAAATCAGAATTATCATGGTACAGTCAATTGTGACTTGAGCAAAAAATAACAGAAAGCAAAAACACTAAACTAACAAAAACAGGCTACTGAACTTAATTACTTCTAGTAAAACTTACTATGTCAAGTGTTCTATAATAAATACAAGTAAAAATAGCAATTAAATTACAATCCAATGGACAGCAAATAAATACTAATCACCTTTATCACTATTCCTTTCTCCCCATCCCCCACAAAACAGAACAACAACAACAAAACCCCAACAAAAAAAACAAAAACAAAACAAAACAAAATAAAAATATTAACAAAAAAGAACAAAAATAAAACAACAACAAAAAACAAAAACCAAACCAAACAATGCACAGTACACATAAACAATGCACAGTACACATAAACAATGCACAGTACACATAAACAATGCACAGTACACATAAACAATGCACAGTACACATAAACAATGCACAGTACACATAAACTGAAATTACTACAAGTATTGACTGGACTTGTGTGACTGGCTATTATTTTCAGATATCTCAGGCTTTCAACACATTGAAACTTCCAACTAACTACTTTGCTATGGCTGCCACTATGCTACTTGTGACTGTTTTTATTCAGTGCTTCGTAATATTTCTGAAGTGAAAATTATTTCACACCTAAAACATTTTCACACGTTTTCTCATACTTTTCTTTCCAAAGTTGGCCACATTTAAGTGAATATTAATATACCAGCATCTCTCCCATAGCTAGACTGCGCATGAGTCACAATTGAGACAGTTAATTAAAGCACAGTTCAGGACTAATATGGATACATGTCAATCTGTATACATATGCACGTATAATATAAATAAATATACATATTATTATTATGATGCCTGGCTGCTAAAAAAAAAAAAAAAAAAAAAATAAATAAATAAATAAATAAAGCAACAAAAATAAAACAAAAAAAATTCCATACGCGTCTAGAACATTAATTACACCCCCCATCTATTCTTATGAGGAACATGGCAAACATGGAGGATGTCTAACTGAGGAACATGGCAAACATGGAGGATGTCTAACTGGCTTCTTCCCACATGTTAGCACACAAACACGGACTATCCCCAGCAAAATGTCAGACACTAGTACCGCAACTGTAGGGCTACATCCTCCCTTTGAAGAATTCAGGACAGAATAATAGCATACATGTAGTTGTTGACAACATAAACATATTTAAAAGGACTACTACTGGGAAAAAAATATGGCCGTGTAGAAAAACATGGGAAATAGCACAGGTTCAATGTGTGTGTGTGTTTGCACTTTTTTTTGTTTTTTTTTTTGTTTTTGTGTGTGTGTGTGTGTGTGTGTGTAAGCGAGCCATATTTAGCTGTTTTTAAATTCGTTGTAAAGGATTCAATGAAGATGTGAGTATTGGGAATATAGTCAGTGTTGCGCCAACGGCAGACAATCGTAGCTACTGATGTGACTTGTGGTTACTATAATTGAATAAAACAAACTACCCCAGTTCAACAAATGGCTCCATTAAAACTATGAAATGACCTGGGGCTAATAAGTATATGCTTAACTAGTGACTACACTTGAAATAAATTACAGTAAGCAATCAAGTAAAACACTAACTGCATCCCATGGAGTATTCAACTCAGGATTCTTTGTTAAAGTCTTTTGGGTGGGGGGGGCATATTGCCCTGCCCTCCTCCCTGAAACTATTATGACCTTTGTGGTAACATTTTCCATAACACTTTCATCATTTTTATGGACATGAGAATCCCTCCCCTCCTGAAATTTCAAAACTCTTTGATTAGACCTCCTCAAGGTTTGGTTTAAAAAACAAAGAACAACAACAACAACAACCCCCCCCCCCCCCTCCAACGGCAATTCCAATAGCTGTTTAGTATTCCTCCTCTCCTAGTGTACATTTGATTAAGTAGCTCCTGTATTTTAACACCACTGCTGGCTAACAATCATACATAGACTGTAATTCAGTGGAACAGATTACATTTTAGAGCACGAACATACACCTTCACTCTCTAAAGCATTCTGTACATTTTAAACTGCCTCGTAAACTTCTTTTTATCTATTACTCATTGAAGTGAGTATTTAATTTGTACTTGAATGATGAGCATGCTTTAGTTCGTACACTCATGTAACTATAAAATTTCATGTACTCTACCAACGACCAAAGCCCCACCCCCATCAACAGTGTTAACCACACCTACTCACCTGTTGCTGGTTGAGGAAGGTGTTGTAGTACCCCTGAAGTACGACAGGCGTGAGTGTGGCATATGGGTTGAAGCTGCTGCACGCGCTCTCAGTCCTCTGATAATACACACACACACAAACAAGCACAGTGGAAATGTTTGCAGCCACTAGCACTGTCAGTTTTACATAATTAAACAAAATACCTCGTTATTGCATAATACATTGCTCTTGATACTAATAAACATGTATTTTGCCACCAAAAACCAAGCTACATAGCTACATAACAAAGTACAACACTCAAACCTCATGAATAGAGACTTATAAAAAATCTGTTTCATTCAATCAGAGCCGTCATCAATTTCCTTAAATCTCAAAAAACACATGGTCCTTTAACTAGGACTAATAATAGCTCTTCATCATTCACACGCTCAACTCCTCCTCTATTCCAGCTTATGACCACTGAACTTATACATACCATGCTGGTGACGGGGGTGAAGTTGCGATTGGATAATTCCTCCTCGTTCTCTTCTAGTCCCTCGTTGTCGTACTCGGACGTGAACGAGTCTACAAAGCCACGGTCGAGTGTTCCCGGCTGCTCACTCGTTTGCATCACTGGGTGTGGCCTCATCTGCCGAGCGAACGTATTGATGGGGACTTCATACGACGTGACTACGGACATTTCATGGTAGCGGGAATTCATCCCACCGCCAAGTTCCGGTGTACCGTACACAGCGTTGTCTGCATGGTAACAAGAAAACAAATAAATGAAAAAAAAGAAAAAAAGAGTGGATACACCAATGAAAAGACGAATACGCCTTTCTACAAGGACTGAATACAATATTTGCTTACACTTGAACAGAGACAAGCAATGATTTACTTCCTTCTTGGAAGCAATGCATATGCTGTGAATAGCTGCATGCTTCCATGGACTTGAGTTATAGTTGGGTATTGTTTATTATGTTTGGGTACCCCAGTACTGCACCAACGAAAAAAGCAAAGAAAAAAAAAAGCACATGTATTGGGTATATAACAACATGCGTATGTAACACTTTGCACACCTTCAAGGTGTAAATTAAAATTTTAAGTAGTGATACATAGAAAGCTGGGGCTTCTCCAACACAATCATAGTGATGTGTAAGTGTGTTTAACCAACTTCCTCTATGAAATGAAAAGGGAAAGGCCCACAATTAGAAGTATGTAGTAATAAATCATACTTTTATGTATGTAGCATACTAGAGGAAGTTGGGTTTCCTTATGCTATGGAACATTACATTTGTAGTGTGTTGGGACCAATGTCTTTATGCCACAAGGGATAGACCCATAATTTGAAATATACAGTACATGTATAATAACCACTCAAGAGTACTTCAATATAATGTACTGCACCAGCTGCATTTGTAATTATCATTCCCTCACCGATAGGAAATCCCTTGTTGTTCTTCTCTTCACGATTTCTCTTCTTTGCCAGAAGTGCCAGAATTACAATCACTGTTACTGTGATTGCTATCGTAAGCAGCAGGACGATCACAATAGCCGCCACGCCTCCATGGCTAAGACCAGCTGCACCTCCGAGGTCCATGGCAGCATTATTACCATTGGTAGATGCAGCAGAGCTTGATTCAGACGAAGATGACCCAGAAGGTGGTTTGGTAGTTCCAGTAAAGGTTGCAGTCACAGGTTCCGTCGATGTCCGAGTAGTTTCCTGTTCTGTACGGACAAATAAATTTGTTGTTGGAGAGGAAGTTGGAAGGGAAGAAGAGGAGGAATAAGGAGGAGGAGAAGTTGTGAAGGCTGTGATGTCTGCAGGCGACGCTGTGGTGGCATCGACCTTTTCTACAGCCATTTAGGGCAGCCGTCAATAAAAGCTCGACCCACGCTAATCAGTTCATTTTGCTTAGGCTAGGATGAAATGCCAGTCATAAAGAGGGTTTGTACACTGAGAGTGATGCCAAGACTAAATGAAGCACCAAAGGTGCAAACCCTCAGCTCTACTATACACTAGCTATTACAAAGCCATTAATTTAATCCAAAAGTGTAATTTTTTTGGTAGTGTAACTGTGGAATGAAAATATAAATGATGTTTTCATAAGAGAAGGGAAATACGTAAGGGTCATTCACTAACTACAGAGCAGAAAGCAAGTATATATTATGGGGATCAAGAAATTATTTGCTCACTTCACGGTTGGGTTGTAACTCACAAAAATAGCACCATGACAGAACTGATTGCTTAGCGTTTTTTTTTTCTTTCAAAAATCGGCCCGAAATTATTTATTTAAAACAACAAAGACACTAAAATCCTCGTTCTGAGTAAGCTCACACCTAATGCAATGGTTAACTGCGAGTAATATACAAAAACAGAGACAGCTACCAACACAATGACCACGATAACCCTCTCGCGTGTGCGCACTGAGAGTTAATACTGAGCTCATAAAAGTTTCCAGCCATTAGAGACGTCACCGAGCTACTAAATGTAAGCAAGTTTAAGCAAGTTAAATATGAATGAGGCAAACGATAAAAACGACAACAACAACCATAATTATGTCCAATTAAAAATCATTACCGCTTATATTTCAACAATATTCATTGATTTCCAGCCACAATCATTGGCATTTCTCACAATTGGGAATAGTATTATATTCTACGAGGTGACTTGGTACTTACCTATTGTGGCAGAGACATGAATAGCGTGAGCAGACAGCTGTGTGGCCCTAACTGCTCCATCACCAAAGACAGCCACTAATGTAGGAGGGATGACAGACACTTGAACAAAAAAGACACGACTATTGCTGGAGCCAGAGTTACTGGTAACTACTGGCAGGTTAGAACTAGCAGGAAGATACACACCCACAAAATCATCTTGTAGGACACTGATGCGGTTTTCTCTGTCTATGGTAACATTGACACACTGGAAATCTTGTGGTTGATCTGGGACTGTAATGGTCACTGCATTGGTGCCTACATTGTTGAATAATCTAACTCCTTCTACATTACGCCACACCTCTAGAAGGATCAGAAATGTTTTCCTGGTGGTTATAGTTTCAGGATTATAGTAACAGACTGTCCACTGAGTTATCTCACCACTACATGGAGCTCGACCTTCTTGCTGGATGAACAAACCTGGAGTAGGATTTACTGAAGACTGCTGCAAGTCTGGGCTGCCTAACTTGCAACTCTGCCCATTGACGAAAATTGGAGAAGATACAAAAGCTGCTAACGTTATATTGAAAGTGCATAGCTATATAGATTCCAGACTGAATTGAAAATGACTCACCAAAAAATGCAATGACCGCGCAGAATGGCATGACCCCGTCTTAATCTCCACTAGTGGATGACATTGAAGCAGCACAGAGAGTACGGAGGCCATCTTAAAGCAATCTCAAGCCGGATACAAAGTATCATATCCGTTTTTATGCTAATCACCTGCGCTCGGATGCCTCAAGAGGTGGTTGGTAAAGGGTCACAGCTTGCAATGGAATAGTTAAATATAAAGTTAGCTATTGAAACAATTATAAATATTTTAGCAGATTCAGTGATGAAGACAAGGATCCAATTATAGTTTCTAACATTTTGTTAATTTATGCTGTGTTAGCTTGTGGACAAAAAATAAATAAATAAATAAATAAATGGCTTCTAAAATATACCCTGAAGTTTTAGGAAATTGTAGCTAAATTAAATAGGCAACTATAATCATTCAACAATAATAACAAAGCAGCAACAAACAAAAACACAATTAAATAGTAAGAAAACATAACCAAGAAAACAGTACAACTGAGATGATTCTGACCCACTTCCATTCATGTATCATTTCAGTACATTCATTACAAATTTCAAACAAGCACAAAGTGATCAGTCATACATGTAGTTGCTGATGTAGTCTTGAGTATATTAACTAAATGTGTTGCCTTCTGAAGCTGCATTCAGGTTTCCATAGCAGTCTATATTATCTGTATAAATAAATTCTTGGGAGTCAGGAGTGTTTGTTTGAACTTCTCCAGAAGATTCACTGGTTGTTATGTCACATGTATCGTTTTTGTCTAAGTTACTATTGCGTTGCTTGGAAGTAACATATACATTTTCGTAAAAATTTGAAGACTTCGATTTTATCTTCTTTATTGATAAAATAATAATGACAGCAATGACGGCTGGCAGAAGTAGAATAACTAATCCAATAATCACAGAAATGGCCACGACTGTATTTACAAGGCTACTTTTGACACTATTGTCGATATCTGCAATATGAGGAGTAAAAATTATACTGCTGATATTTTCTACTGTGAGCACTTAAAGATAACCACTTGGTTGGTAAACTCTTGTTTATTTCATGCTTTTGAGCTAATTACATAATATATGAAAGCGCTAAGTCTTACTTTTGTAATCAGTGCTATAGCTAGTAATTACGGGTATTATGTTAGAAAAATTGCTATGAATTTGTACACTGCATGTTGATGTTCACACTTCAAAAGTTTTCGAGCACCCTATTTATAAAATCAATCTCAAATACAATACTTTGTCTAATTATAGTTCAATTTCACTATAGTTACTGGGGTAAACACATTATAAATACTGATTAAAATTACTTTTGTCATTGCTAATTTTCAATATTACTGTTCCCAGAGCTACCTTGTGTTTTCATGGTTGAACTGTTGGTTAGAATTGAGACATCTGAGCTGGTTTCTTCTGCAAACAATATAATATACTTACATACTAATTCAATACAAAGAACCAGTTCAAAAGCTGAAACTATATATTATCATTAAGTTTTATCTCGATCAATTCTCTAGCAATTAGCTAAACAGTGTTATGTTAAGGTAATCTAAACCCATTCAAAGCTAGAAACTCTTATTGAATGGAAGTACTTTACCAATTGATGTAAAGGAGTGAGTTGAAAGACTAGAAGTTTCCACAATTATTGTAGAGGTGGCATTATCCACGATTTCGGAAGTCACTGGAAGTTGTTCAGTGGCTGTATTAAATTATCATTAACAAAGTTATGTAAAAAGCAGCATCAGATGGTGTTGATCCTAATCTATAATATTATTATGCAAGCTGCTATCAGGTACTAGGATACGTATTCAAGTTGAAATATAATATTACTACCTAATAAACAACAGCCACAGACAGATACAGTAGCACACAAGAAGTCAACACTATAGTAGTGATAAACAAACATGGCTATGTGGAGCAGGGAGGAGGGAGGGCGGGGCTGTGGCAATAAAGAATATTGCTGACTAAACAAATAATACTAATTTGTACCATAGTAGGTTCAAACCGTCCAATCAGATTGCTCAATTTGTGGTGAATATACCTCACACCGACCTCCTAAGAAGTGAATAAGTGAACAGTCCAATCAAAGCTTAGTTTCTACCTGTTTCCCATAACCTAAAGCCATTATAGTATAAGTCGGTTGCACCACTCCGCGTTTGGTCGATATGTTAATACTATCCTCGGGCTTTTGGCCTCGGTTGTGTAAATCCCGAACTGACTTCTACGGTGGGGTGTAACTAAACCTATACATGTTTCATTATTTTATTACGAAGATCTCAGCCAATAAATTAATGAATTGGGATAGTGTTTATACAATGCTTTAGACAATACAAGGTGTGCAATAACAAAATAGGCATATCTTAAATATTTGTAATGTCTTCTTTGCATTACACAACATTAAGAAATATTTCTAGTTTATGGAGCTATAAAAACTTGCTTGACACTCATTATTGTTGGTAAATATATTTTATTTTTATTTTTAAATAAAGATTCAGAAGAGCAAGGTATAATTAAGCTATTTAATTTTAAAGCTGCTTTCATGCAAAATTGAATTTAGCATAATCACAGTTTGAATTATTCCAAACAACATGTATGACGTAAAGAAACTAAATCCAAAAATCAGTACAGTTATTGTAGATATTTCTTTGATTCTCAAAATACACTTAAAGAATGCACTTGAAATTGTGTGTTATTTGTCATAGACTCAAGCCAATCTTACCTATTGTGGCAGAGACATGAATAGCGTGAGCAGACAGCTGTGTAGCCCTAACTGCTCCATCACCAAAGGCAGCCACTAATGTAGGAGGGATGACAGACACTTGAACAAAAAAGACACGACTATTGCTGGAGCCAGAGTTACTGGTAACTACTGGCAGGTTAGAACTAGCGGAAAGATACACACCCACAAAATCATCTTGTAGGACACTGATGCGGTCTTCTTTGTCTATGGTAACATTAACACACTGGAAATCTTGTGGTTGATCTGGGACTGTAATCTCTACTACATTGGTGCCTACATTGTTGAATAATCTAACTCCTTCTACATTACGCCACGCCTCTAGAAGGATCTGAAATGTTTTCCTGGTGGTTATCGTTTCAGGATTATAGTAACAGACTGTCCACTGAGTTATCTCACCACTACATGGAGCTCGACCTTCTTGCTGGATGAACAAACCTGGAGTAGGATTTACTGAAGACTGCTGCAAGTCTGGGCTGCCTAACTTGCAACTCTGCCCATTGACGAAAATTGGAGAAGATACAAAAGCTGCTAACGTTATATTGAAAGTGCATAGCTATATAGATTCCAGACTGAATTGAAAATGACTCACCAAAAATTGCAATGACCGCGCAGAATGGCATGACCCCGTCTTAATCTCCACTAGTGGATGACATTGAAGCAGCACAGAGAGTACGGAGGCCATCTTAAAGCAATCTCAAGCCGGATACAAAGTATCATATCCGTTTTTATGCTAATCACCTGCGCTCGGATGCCTCAAGAGGTGGTTGGTAAAGGGTCACAGCTTGCAATGGAATAGTTAAATATAAAGTTAGCTATTGAAACAATTATAAATATTTTAGCAGATTCAGTGATGAAGACAAGGATCCAATTATAGTTTCTAACATTTTGTTAATTTATGCTGTGTTAGCTTGTGGACAAAAAATAAATAAATAAATAAATAAATGGCTTCTAAAATATACCCTGAAGTTTTAGGAAATTGTAGCTAAATTAAATAGGCAACTATAATCATTCAACAATAATAACAAAGCAGCAACAAACAAAAACACAATTAAATAGTAAGAAAACATAACCAAGAAAACAGTACAACTGAGATGATTCTGACCCACTTCCATTCATGTATCATTTCAGTACATTCATTACAAATTTCAAACAAGCACAAAGTGATCAGTCATACATGTAGTTGCTGATGTAGTCTTGAGTATATTAACTAAATGTGTTGCCTTCTGAAGCTGCATTCAGGTTTCCATAGCAGTCTATATTATCTGTATAAATAAATTCTTGGGAGTCAGGAGTGTTTGTTTGAACTTCTCCAGAAGATTCACTGGTTGTTATGTCACATGTATCGTTTTTGTCTAAGTTACTATTGCGTTGCTTGGAAGTAACATATACATTTTCGTAAAAATTTGAAGACTTCGATTTTATCTTCTTTATTGATAAAATAATAATGACAGCAATGACGGCTGGCAGAAGTAGAATAACTAATCCAATAATCACAGAAATGGCCACGACTGTATTTACAAGGCTACTTTTGACACTATTGTCGATATTTGAAGACTTTGATTTTATCTTCTTTATTGATAAAATAATAATGACAGCAATGACGGCTGGCAGAAGTAGAATAACTAATCCAATAATCACAGAAATGGCCACGACTGTATTTACAAGGCTACTTTTGACACTATTGTCGATATCTGCAATATGAGGAGTAAAAATTATACTGCTAATATTTTCTACTGTGAGCACTTAAAGATAACCACTTGGTTGGTAAACTCTTGTTTATTTCATGCTTTTGAGCTAATTACATAATATATGAAAGTGCTAAGTCTTACTTTTGTAATCAGTGCTATAGCTAGTAATTACAGGTATTTTGTTAGAAAAATTGCTATGAATTTGTACACTGCATGTTGATGTTCACACTTCAAAAGTTTTCGAGCACCCTATTTATAAAATCAATCTCAAATACAATACTTTGTCTAATTATAGTTTAATTTCACTGGTAAATACATTATTATATTATAAATGCTGATTAAAATTACTTTTGTCATTGCTAATTTTCAATATTACTGTTCCCAGAGCTACCTTGTGTTTTCATAATTGAACTGTTGGTTAGAATTGAGACATCTGAGCTGGTTTCTTCTGCAAACAATATAATATACTTACATACTAATTCAATACTAAGAACAAGTTCAAAAGCTGAAACTATATATTATCATTAAGTTTTATCTCGATCAATTCTCTAACAATTAGCTAAACAGTGTTATGTTAAGGTAATCTAAACCCATTCAAAGCTAGAAACTCTTATTGAATGTGTAACTTTACCAATTGATGTAAAGTAGTGAGTTGAAAGAGACTAGAAGTTTCCACAATTATTGTAGAGGTGGCATTATCCACGATTTCGGAAGTCACTGGAAGTTGTTCAGTGGCTGTATTAAATTATCATTAACAAAGTTATATAAAAAGCAGCATCAGATGGTGTTGATCCTAGTCTATAATATTATTATGCAAGCTGCTATTAGGCACTAGGATACGTATTCAAGTTGAAATATAATATTACTACCTAATAAACAACAGCCACAGACAGATACAGTAGCACACAAGAAGTCAACACTATAGTAGTGATAAACAAACATGGCTATGTGGAGCAGGGAGGAGGGAGGGCGGGGCTGTGGCAATAAAGAATATTGCTGACTAAACAAATAATACTAATTTGTACCATAGTAGGTTCAAACCGTCCAATCAGATTGCTCAATTTGTGGTGAATATATCTCATACCGACTTCCTAAGAAGTGAATAAGTGAACAGTCCAATCAACGCTTAGTTTCTACCACCTAAAGCCATTATAGTATAAGTCGGTTGCACCACTCCGCGTTTGGTCGGTATGTTAATACTATCCCTGGGCTTTTGGCCTCGGTTGTGTAAATCCCGAACTGACTTCTACGGTGGGGTGTAACTAAACCTATACATGTTTCATTATTTTATTACGAAGATCTCAGCCAATAAATTAATGAACTGGGATAGTGTTTATACAATGCTTTAGACAATACAAGGTGTGCAACAACAAAATAGGCATATCTTAAATATTTGTTATGTCTTCTTTGCATTACACAACATTAAGAAATATTTCTAGTTTATGAAGCTATAAAAACTTGCTTGACACTCATTATTGTTGGTACATATATTTTATTTTTATTTTTAAATAAAGATTCAGAAGAGCAAGGTATAATTAAGCTATTTAATTTTAAAGCTGCTTTCATGCAAAATTGAATTTAGCATAATCACAGTTTGAATTATTCCAAACAACATGTATGACGTAAAGAAACTAAATCCAAAAATCAGTACAGTTATTGTAGATATTTCTTTGATTCTCAAAATACACTTAAAGAATGCACTTGAAATTGTGTATTATTTGTCATAGACTCAAGCCAATCTTACCTATAGTAGCAGTGACATGAATAGCGTGAGCAGACAGCTGTGTAGCCCTAACTGCTCCATCACCAAAGGCAGCCACTAATGTAGGAGGGATGACAGACACTTGAACAAAAAAGACACGACTATTGCTGGAGCCAGAGTTACTGGTAACTACTGGCAGGTTAGAACTAGCGGGAAGATACACACCCACAAAATTATCTTGTAGGACACTGATGCGGTCTTCTTTGTCTATGGTAACATTGACACACTGGAAATCTTGTGGTTGATCTGGGACTGTAATCTCTACTACATTGGTGTCTACATTACTGAATAATCTAATTCCTTCTACATTACGCCACACCTCTAGAAGGATCTGAAATGTTTTCCTGGTGGTTATCGTTTCAGGATTATAGTAGCAGACAGTCCACTGAGTTATTTCACCACTACACGGAGCTCGACCTTCTTGCTGGATGAACAAACCTGGAGTAGGATTAACTGAAGACTGCTGCAAATCTGGGCTTCCAAGCTTGCAACACTGCCCACTGACAAAAATTGGAGAAGATACAAGAGCTGCACGCATATAAGGAAGTGATTAACTAGCTATATTCTCTATGATTACAACGGACGACTCACCAAAAATTGCTAAGACCACGCAGAATGGCATGACGCTGTCTGAATCTCCTGTGGATAACTAAAAGGGAGAACTGTGGAGAGTTGAGAGGCCGTCGCCAGTCTCAAACCGGATACAGCGTTTCATATCCGTTTTTATCCCAAAGGGCAACATCGCGCGTCGTAGGTAAAGCGTAGTCTCGCGTGGCCGACCCTTTTCCCGCCGGCTCCCTCTGCCCTACCAGCCCCCTCCCCTTTGCCCCCTCAGCCCCGCTGGCTCCCTCTGCCCCATCAGCCCCACGGCTCCCTCTGCCCCCTCAGCCCCGCCGGCTCTCTCTGCCCCCTCCCCGCCGGCTCCCTCTGCCCCATCAGCCCCGCTGTCTCCCTCTGCCCCCTCAGCCCCGCTGGCTCCCTCTGCCCCATCAGCCCCGCCGGCTCCCTCTGCCCCCTCAGCCTCGCTGGCTCCCTCTGCCCTTTCAGCCCCGCCGGCTCCCTCTGCCCCCTCAGCCCCGCAGGCTCCCTCTGCCCCATCAGCCCCGCCAGCTCCCTCTGCCCCGCCAGCTCCCTCTGCCCCATGAGCCCCGCCGGCTCCATGCCCCATCAGCACACTACTGTCATTTGGATCAGAGCCAGTCACTGCTGAAGAGAGGGCACAGGAAAGGAGGGAGGAACAGGCACGCAAGAGGACAAAATTGACCCAAAGGACTGGTGGTAAGGAAAAGGCAAAAGCACCCAAGCGGAAGAGGGCCCTTTCTCTAGAATCGCAGCAGAGGAGAGAGAAAGCACTGGCTCGTGAATGTGCGCATGCGTACCGGATACCTTCGACCTAAAACTGGAAACCTCGTACCTTCGACCTAGGGACTTCAGCCGCCAGTGGGTACTTCGAGGAGCCCGCTTTTACTTTGTCTATCTCTCCTGTTTCTGAATTTCTGTCCTGAGAAACTTTCGTCTTTTATTTCGTACTTTAGCCTTTCTTTTGAAAAATAACCCCCGCCTTTACTTGTCGATTCCACCCGTTTTTTAGTTATAATTAATCGCTGCCTTTTGCCTTCCGTTCCCTTCCATTTTAAACCTACATCCTTACCTCGCTGATTCCATTCGCTTTCAGTTACGATTAATCGCCTTTTACCTTCTCTTCCGTACTTTGGCCTATAAGAATAGGATATAAAGAGTACTTTCTGAAGAATCTGTATGATATTGAGCAAAGGAAAGTTCTATTTCATACACAGCACGGTAGAGCGAGAGTGAGTGCCTGTATAATTTTGATATCAAAATTAGTGATGTAAGATACTTATAAAATATTAAAAAGATAGTCTGTGGTATAAAGTATCTTCCACTCTGTTAAAACAGGGTGTTTAAACAAAACCTTGTATTGTGACACCCCACTTTGAGCCCTTATAACTAACAACCAATACATTCCACCTTCTGAAGCTGTGCCATTCCAGCGTATTAGCTGAATGTGCTGTATATCAAGGTGGTCACATAATGGGGGCAGTGTAGCTACCAATCCTAGACAAATTTTTCTTGATTTCTTTAGGTGTGAAAACTTGAGAAAACTGTGTGGACTTCTCAAAGAGATGCTGCAAAGATCTGGTGAGAGCTTGTTGTTTGAGCCCTTATAACTTGTGCAAATTAACTAAGTTCTATACAGAAGTCATACTCATTTTATGATTTTCTGCTTAACTAATACTGCTGTTATTCTGATCATGCTCAACTGTGTTTTTCAAAAGTGTATATACAAAATTAATCTGATTTCTACTTTCACTGCCAATATTTTTCAATATAGCAAATTGAACCAGACCAATTGATATCAATATAGTTTGAATTGGTAGTAGTAGCTCATTAGTTATATTTAAAATAGCAAAGAATTAATAACAAAATGAATATTTCAAAACATCCATTATTATATCTTGCTGCACTTCTTTTTACTTCTAAATGTTACACAAATAAATGACAGATTTTAAATTAGATAAGGCCCCATCAAAATGTGCTAATGCTATATGACACTCTATTGATACCATAAGACCCATTGATTCAAGGTATGAACATTTTATATTGCTGGGATATAAACTTATATCGATATACAATTGATTCTCCATTGAGCGTATTCAAGTATAATTTGGTGTAAACTTTGGTTCTAGCTACCTGAACCAAGATACCTTGTAAAATACTATTGGAAAAGAAGGTACCAATTCTTTGTTGAGTTATAAGAATTTGTAATGAGCCTAAATAATTGCTAGGCTGACGTAATTGGCGAGCGAGCGAGACACTATCAAGGGTAACTCAATCGAGATTTCGCTATATTTATTGGCGAGCTAGCGTAGCGAGCGAGACACTTACAGGGGTAACACAATTGAAAATCGGGGATGTTTGTTTATTTATTTATTTATTTATATTATATGTTTGGACGTATGTATGTCATTTTGTACTTTGACCCTCCGTATTTTTGTGTTCGCTCGGCGTTCGACCCCGTCCCAAACTTCACTAAACAGAATCCTCTGGTTTTGCGACCATTACCCGTGTCACCTTAGAAATTGAATTGTTTACCTCTTTGAATTGTTTTGGGGTGCAGTTAAAACTCAAAAACTTATGGGAGCTCCATTTCTATTCGAGTTAGTGGCGGTGGTAAGTTAATACATTATTTGTCACAGTTATAAGCACTACTCAACAGCATTTACTTGACAATTCATTGTCCACTAGACTTACCACGAAGGTAAGTCTTGCGTAGGTATGTTCAGTTGTGTGAAAGTATTGTGCGTTACAACTACTATTAAGAATATCACAAAGAAAATTTTAAATAACGTGACTTGATTTTGTTGCTTCTTTTTCAATTCGAACAGTTGAGGGGAGTGGTTACTATGGCATTGAATCCCCTTTACCGTATATGCGTAATTTAACAACTCGACTTTATTTTAGTAGTTTGAATAACAATAGTGTAGTTTAAGGCTCGCTCGCCATTTGTGCTCAAGCACACCACTAGTTTATTTATTGGCGAGCGAGCGTAGCGAGCGAGACACTTACAGGGGTAACACAATCGAAAATCGGGGATGTTTATTTATTTATTTATTTATATATATGGACGTACGTATGTCATGTCATCGCGTTTTTGTGTTAGTTATGTGGTCGACCCCGTTCCAAATTGCACTAAACAGAATCCTCTGGTTTATCGATCAGTACCCGTATCACCCTAGAAATTGAATTGTTTACCGTTTGAATTCTTTTGCGGGTGCAGTTTTTCTATTAGAGTTAGTGGCGGTGGTAAGTCAATGCGCTCTTTGTCATGGTTATAAGCCGTGCGCAACAGTATTTACTCGAAAATACATTGTCCACTAGACTTCTGCGAAGGTAAGTCTGTGTAGGTGCATGTCCAGTTGTGTCAAAGCATTGTGTGTTACAACCACTACTTAGCTAAAGAATATCACAAAGAAAACTTTTAAATAACGTGTATTGTTTTGTTGTTGTTTTTTTCCTTCAATTCAAGCAGTTGCAGAGAGTTGTTACTATGGCACTGAAATCCCTTTACCCTGTAGCTAAATTAAAAACTGGACCTTATTTTCAGTAGCTTCAGTGTTAGAAAGTCAAAATCATTCATATAAAATAGATAGTCTTTAGGCTCGCTCGCCATTTGTGCTCAAGCCATCAACTAGTTTATTTGTATATATGTTTGGACGTACGTATGTCATTTTGTACTTTGACCCTCGCGTTTTTGTGTTAGTTAGGTGGTCGACCCCGTCCCAAATTGCACTAAACAGAATCCTCTGGTTTATCGATCAGTACCCGTATCACCCTAGAAATTGAATTGTTTATCGTTTTGAATTCTTTTGCGGGTGCAGTTAAAACTTAAGGGACTTCCATTTCTATTCCAGTTTGTGGCGGTGGTAAGTCAATGCGCTCTTTGTCATGGTTATAAGCCGTGCGCAACAGTATTTACTTGAAAATACATTGTCCACTAGGCTACCGCTAAGGTAAGTCTGTGTAGGTGCATGTCCAGTTGTGTCAAAACTTTGTGTGTTACAACCACTATTTAGCTAAAGAATATCACAAAGAAAACGTTTAAATAACGTGTATTGTTTTGTTGTTGTTTTTTTTCCTTCAATTCAAGCAGTTGCAGAGAGTTGTTACTATGGCACTGAAATACCTTTACCTTGTATGCGAAATTTAAAAACTGGACCTTATTTTCAGTTGCTTCAGTGTTAGAAGTCAAGATCATTCATATAAAAATAGTATAGTCTTTAGGCTCGCTCGCCATTTGTGCTCAAGCACATCACTAGTTTATTTGTATATATGTATGGACGTACGTAAGGCATTTTTGTACTTTGACCCTCGCGTTTTTGTGTTAGTTCGGTTGTCGACCCCGTCCCAAATTGCACTGAACAGAAACCTCTGGTTTATCGATCAGTACCCGTATCACCCTAGGAATTGAATTGTTTACCAGTTTGAATTCTTTTGCTGGTACAGTTAAAACTTGACAACTTAAGGGACTTCCATTTCTATTCGAGTTAGTGGCGGTGGTAAGTCAATGCGCTCTTTGTCATGGTTATAAGCCGTGCGCACAGTATTTACCTGAAAATACATTGTCCACTAGACTACTGGAAGGTAAGTCTGTGTAGGTGCATGTCCAGCTGTGTCAAAGCATTGTGTGTTACAACCACTTAGCTAAAGAATATCACAAAGAAAACTTTTAAATAACGTGTATTGTTTTGTTGTTGTTGTTTTTTCCTTCAATTCAAGCAGTTGCAGAGAGTTGTTACTATGGCACTGAAATACCTTTACCCTGTATGCTAAATTAAAAAAATTGACCTTATTTTCAGTAGCTTCAGTGTTAGAAGTCAATAAAAATAGTATAGTCTTTAGGCTCGCTCGCCATTTGTGCTCAAGCACACCACTAGTTTATCTGTTTATGGGGTACGTGAGACCTCTGTTTTCGCCCGCGCTTCTAATTACGTAAGTTAGGTAAAGCGTTCACAGTTCCAGTATTTTTCAATTAACGAGCGCGGGGAATCCTGCTGCAGACGCAACTTTGTTTCAACCAAAAAGTTTACAGCTACTCTCTTCTTGAAACAATTGTGAAGTCTTTGTCAAGCTGCGCTTCTATGCCACTGCTTTCGAAGTTTATTCAGGTAATTCTGTTAGTTTAGTCTGGGATCAGAGACTTTAGATTCTCTGATGCTAACTGAGAATGGAAAAGGCACTGTGCACTACAGTTAGATGTAATTTCTGTCCTATTTTTTCTGTAAAAAGAGTCTGCTCGCTCGCCATGCATTTGCGCTATTCGAGCGCACCATTGCGCTATTCGAGCGCACCACTAGTATACTAGTGGTGCACTCGAATAGCACAAATGTATGGCGAGCGAGTAAATATATGAGTATAGGTAAAGATGATTTGTGAGGGAAATCGCTAAATAATAGCAATGATTAGGCATGAAGAGTTAACAACAACAGAATTACCTGGATAAACTTCGAAAGCAGTGGCAAAGAAGCGCAGCTTGACAAACACAATTGTTTCAAGGAGAGAGTAGCTATAAACTTTTTAAGAGAGTAGCTATTAACTTTTTGGTTGAACCAAAGTTGTGTAAGGCAGTGCAGCAGGATTCTCCGCGCTCGTTCGTTAATTGAAAAATACTGGAACTGTGAACGCTTTACCTAACTTACGTATTTAGAAGCGCCGGCGAAATTTTTGACGTACGCATACATACCTATATATATCTGAAATCTCAATTGAACACGACTGAGAGTCAGCTTCGCTCGCTTCGCTCGCTCGCTGAATTATGTTTGGACGTACGTAAGGCATTTTTGTACTTTGACCCTCGCGTTTTTGTGTAAGTTCGGTGGTCGACCCCGTCCCAAACTTCACTAAACAGAATCTTCCATTTATCGATCAGTACCCGTATCACCCTAGAAATTGAATTGTTTACTGTTTTGAATTCTTTTAAGGGTGCAGTTAAAACGTGAAAACTTACGGGACTTCCATTTCTATTCTAGTTAGTGGCAGTGGTAAGTCAATGCGCTCTTTGGCAGGTTATAAGCCGTACGCAATAGTATTTACTTGAAAATGCATTGTCCACTAGACTAACCCCGAAGGTAAGTCTTGTGTATAGGTGTGTCCAGTTGTGTCAAAGCATTGTGCTTTACAGCCACTATTTAGCTAAAGAATATCACAAAGAAAACGTTTAAATAGCGTGTATTGTTTTGTTGTTGTTGTTTTCCTTCAATTCAAACAGTTGCAGCGAGTTGTTACTATGGTAATCCCTTTACAGTGTATGCCTAATTTAAAAACTGGACCTTATTTTCAGTAGCTTCAGTGTTGGAAGTCAAAATTATTCATATAAAAATAGTATAGTCTTTAGGCTCGCTTGCCATTTGTGCTCAAGCACATCACTAGTATAATTCATTGTTTTCTTTAATCACTTTATTACTACTGGTAACGACCAAGAGTAACAATTTAGCCCCTACTATAAAGTGAGATTTAAACTTCACATAAATAATAATACTGTATTATAATAGTAGAGTTTAATTGCAGACCTAGCTGAACCTTCCTCTTGACATCCTTTGTAATGTAAATTTAAGTCCTATAGCTATAATAATACATAATATGTAGGGCATGTTTGTATAGTTTGACTTATGTATAACAAATACTATATGAACTCTTTGTCTTCTTACTAGTGTCACATGAGGGTTGAATGCCACTCCACCTTCCATTTGGTAGACAATACCTGGCAAAGACTTTCTTGTTGTGGAATGACCTTGTTTTGTTACAAATATAGTATGCAACTGAACCTGTTTTTAGTTCTGCTCCCTCAACTTCAACAAATCCTGATTCTAATTTTGGTTCAGGGCAGAGGTTTTGGCTTGGTAAAACAAATGCACGATCTTGAAGTTCGGTTTATACCAACAATAACAGGAATAAAATAGCAATCATTTGGATAAACTGAAAAAAACCAGCATTTCTTGATTGTAAGACTAATTGAGAAAACATAAATGGGAATGTAAACTACCTTACAAGACTTGCCAATAATGACTATAGTCAATATTAATATTTTACAAACATCGGCTAATTAAGCTGATTAATTGTGTAACTGACCCAGCTCAGGTTAACTAATTAAAATGGCTATAATTTCATAATGTTATATTATAATATTACATGTACTATTACTTTACCTTATTGACCTTAAATTACAGTTATGTGGTAGCTGGGGTAACACAGCAATGCAAATAAAAATATTAAACTTAACTTAAGGGTATCACTTGAAAGATTAGTTAATAATATAGTATAATCCATATCTAACAATGTAATTATAACTAAAGTATTCGTTCTAAGAGACAGAGAAACTAATAAGATGATGAACTTTTTATGTTACTTTTCATAAAACTAAGAGTGCAAACTGATACTGTTCTTTACTTTGTTTAAAAATGTTGTAATTTTCTGTTATTGGTGTGGATTTTGGATTCACTGTTGGTTGTAATTTTCTTTTTGGTGTGGCTTTTCGATCAGCTGTCATAGGCAATCTAAATGGGCGTGGTAAAATTGAGCTTATGCTTATGTCAGCGGGCAAGACAGCAAATGAATAAACAAACATGGCCGTACAGCCCCAATCACCTTCTTTTCCCTCGTTTCTCAAGCACTGCGTGGAAAAAAAGGAAATTGAAGAAACTTGTATAGTCAGCTGGTCTGATTTCCTCTCTTACGGCACAAAAGTCCTCTATCTTCGAGATTCACTGTTCATGGAGAGTCAAGAAATAAACAATGGAGGAACTACCCTCACATGTAAGAGCGGAGGTGACATGTTGATACTCCTAATTTTCATTTTAATTATGGGTTCATGGCTATTCTACCATAAATCACTAGAACATTGGAGTTCCTATGAGTCATAAATCTTGATTTACAATAAAAAGTTAAATCATTTACCCATTACAAGTAAGAAACCACTGTACGTCACTAATTTATCTCCCTTTCGGAAGACACATCTATAAGCTCCAAGGTTGTGTTTTTGAGCATTTACGATAGTAACGATGCGATCAAGCTTATCGCTGATTTCTGCGTTACTTGGCAACTTTCCTCCCATGAATTTCCACTTTTTCTTCCTTTGTGAGTCACAAAAAAATCGAATTGAGCCTCCAACGTATACTGATTGATGAGTTGGATACACAGAAGATTGTTGTGAACCTAAATCAAAATGAGTGCAATAACTTCGCTATTTGAAAAAATCCCAGCTTACAAGTTAATTCACCTTTTTATAATTGAACATATCCGCCTAGAACTAGTTACCTTTTAAATTAAGCGTTATTGCTCCTACAAAGGGTACATAATCATATGACCATGCGTACTGAAGGCTAGTTTTCCCTTGACACATATACTTTCCTTCATTAAATTCTTCAGCTTTTTTTAAAATCAGTGAATTATTTACAACTTCTGCATTGGTAGGAAGCGATCCTCCATTGTATGTCCAGGTTATGGGCTTGAGGTCATTTTTATTGTGTACTTCACAATCAAACTTATAAAAAACTCCTTGTTTATAATCCAATAGGTAATTAAAAGCTAAATAAAGTTTCAAAACTTACATGATTATAACTTGTTATTTGAAATTGATACTACATTTAAGCCTGATTAATAACATTCAATGACATCTGTCATTACTATCAGCCCTACCTAGTCTTCCCTCACACCCCTCGGAAATGCAGCCCCCAATCGAAATGGGCCTTATTATTTCTATCAAAATATTGAAATTTAAAAAAACTAAACAAAATTATTATTCTAAATCGCCCGTTCCGGAAGCTATCTATGTAATAGTTAGAGCATAAGCGCTTAGGTACTGGTGGATTTAGTGCACTGAAGCCGGGTTGTGTGCGATAAATTCACCAGTACATAAGCTTGCATGCTCTAACTATTTTAGATCCCGTTTTACCATGCCCAGTTTCCACTAACAACTTTGTTTATCAGCATTTTCGCAGAAATGGCTAAAGGCAAAAAATATTGACTAAGGGGGGGGCTCTTCCTCAGGTACCTTGAAATTAGTTTCGCGGGCCAGACCCTTTACCCAATATGAAGAGAAAGAAAGGGTCTGGTCAAGTTCACGTATGCGTTTGGTCTAGCTGGTCCTGGAATTTCTCAGACCGGTAATTGGTTTTAAGTGACGGTGACCTCACTATATAAACAGAGACGTTCGCGCGCAAATTTAGATTGGTTTCTATGGAACTGTAGGAATGAATTGCTGCTTATGCCAGAAACGTCTTGCAACGGACTATCCATAGCCTGTTGGTATTGTATCCCGATTGCTTCCAACTCTTTCTCCTTCAGTGTAAGTCCGAATACTCGAGCACTCTCAGCCACTGCTGCAGTTCATCCATGTCGACAGTAATTTCAGCGCGCTAAAATCACCTGAACCACGATTACCCCGTAATCAAAGCTATATTACCGCAGTGGTTACACTTGTGCTGACAGTGCAAGACCAAACGCATACGTGAACTTGACCAGACACTTTCTTTCTCTTCATATTGGGTAAAGGGTCTGTCCCGCGAGACTACCTTGAAATCTGCAGGATTTAGAAAACTCGGATGATTCTGGGGCTTTGGGGTGCGAGCCTAGCGACAACGCCATTTGGAGCCTGTGGGAATTCAAAATTCTGCAACTTTCTGCGGTACCGCACTCTAAGTAATAGTTAGAGCGCATAAGCGCTTGGGTACTGGTGCATTTAGTGCACTGAAGCCCAAGGGCTGTAGGCTGGAGGGCTTTGTACACTAAATCCACCAGTACCTAAGAGCATGCTCTAACTATTTTAGATCCCGTTTACCGAGAGGCCTGCCCAGTTTCCACTAGCAACTTTGTTTATCAGCATTTTTAGTGTCAAGTGAATTCTTCCGTGTTTCCGGCCCAAAATTAAAATTCAATTAAAATTCAATTGAAGCGTGCCAGAAAGTTTACTTTAGCAAGTTTACTTTAGCATTGTAGCTGCCAGCTGCTATCTCCAGACCTAACGTTACCTGGGCTGCTCTGCAGCAAGCACTAAAGCAGCTAACTATGGTAAATTCCTGTGGTATGAGAGGGGCAGGAGAGTTATATGTTAGGGCTGGTCTCATATAGGTGGATATGAGAGAGTAGTAGACCCTCCCATGTCTGGCCTCACATAACCTGCTCCCTGCTTTATCCAGCCTATTCTATTAAACTAAAACTCAAAAATAGCAATACCCCAAGAGTTGTTAGTATGCACAGTTCATATACCTAAAGGCAAAAAATAGTGCACACTTACCAAGTTAGTACACCTAGTAACAATATAGCAACGGTTAATATAAGAATAACGTAAACCTATACTACTGTGAAGGAACAGAATTAACTAAAGAATATACCCAATATTGTGACCGTTCGTCTTGCATGGGGGAAATTTGTAGATCCTGAGTATGGTAAGACTTTTTCTTCAGTACAGCTTACACAAAGTACGAACGCCTAAAAAGACCAGGGAAGTTAAGGAATTTTGCTACAGAATTTGGCAAGATTGGACCAAATACCAGGGATTACCATTGAATTGACGAAGAACTTGTGGACAATAGCTTTTGCTTATTTGTGTTAAAAGTAAGAAAAAAGGATGAAAATGAACATCCTCCAGAAACTCTGTACCATCTTTGCCTGGAGTTGGTCTGAAATGTAATTTGCAGGAATGAAATAAAAAATTATTCTACTTTCCTGAGTTCTTCACTGCTGACCAATGGCAAACAATTGATTTGAATTTCACATGATATAAAATAGCTACAAACTATTAATAGTTGACTATGGTCCTGATTGCAAAGTATTACCCTTGCTGCAGAATTCAATGAAAATAAAATTGCAAATATTTGGGATTCCCAATTGCTGACAGGAAGCAGGCCAGCAAGGTGTTTTGAGAAGTAACTACAAGGAGAAATATTTAGGGGAAAAGAGAAACTTAAAGCTTAGTTAATTTAACAGACAGTCAGTCCTCTAATCAAATTATCTGTAGCATGTTGCCCCGACTTATACAATGCAAAAAAAAAAAATCAATTGATATACTTGTATACTCAAACTGGTATACTGAATTTGCTACACAACATTTTAATTAGAAATCAATATCTCTTCTTGAACTTGAATGTATGGATCTATCTCTGAATGTATGGGCCTATCTGTACATTTATTATACATTCATGAGAAATGTGGGTAAAAGTGACCAAAAAGAATATGCAACCAACCAGATTTTCTTAGGACATGAGTAGGGAAGATGGTTATGATTGTGAGCTGTATACCACTTGTTGTTATTGATGTTTTTTTTTTTAATTTGTATTTTTGACTTTGTCTTACAGTACCTTCTCTTAGTAACTATAGCTTAATTAACCCATTGTTTTGCTTTAAAAGCACCTATTTAACATTCTCTTTGTGAAACGTTGGAATATAAGTAGTGACATTATTAGTGATGCATACCCATCACTATTACTTCCACGTAGGCGATATAATAATAAAGATTGTGGGTCAGAGGTTCGAATTCCTCATAATAGCAAGTGTAGTTTCTATAATGTTCTTGTTGTACATGATCAAATGTTAATTTTTTTCCAGTCAGAAAAGATTTATCATAATTTATCGGACCATGATTAAATACCCAAATTGGGGTGTGATCACTCAGCATAGGTTTTTTAGACAATGTTAATTTATCTCCAATAGTTGTCTCAATATACTGAGGAGAAAGGTCTTCCAAAGGATTGATTTCTTGTAAATAAGTATATAAAATTTGTCACTGTTGTACATAAAAAATATGAATTTGCAAGAGTAATGAATAAGTACATTACACAAATTTCCTAATCATGCTTGCTTAATTATAAAGTATTAAGTTTGTAAGCCATACGTGAACAGAAGCTTGAATATATTGTATTAACATTCTTCATTTCTTTCTTGAGTTTAACCTCATTAACAGCTATAAAACCTCATTGTCTCTTAATCTATTAGTCTCACTATCTGTTAATTATCGCCTGGTGACTAGCTTAGTACGGCGATATTAGGCTCACTGATACGTAATAAAGCCAGTTGCAACACATATACTAGACACAGTAACTAGTAACTAGCATAATAAAAGTTAACTTGGTAAAAAGGGCTGGTTTAAATAATAGGGTACCTCCCTGTAACCCAATGTGTTACTATTCAGTTCTGGTGCTTCTTTTCTGCCCTCGATCACATACAAAAAAAACTGATGACAATAGGGTATATACCCTACTTATTTCTGATCAAAAAAGAAAAATATTCTAAGGCAATTACATTATTTCCATATCCAATGTTATGCCTGGAATTTTAAGTTATTTCACAATACATTAATTCTTCTAATGATACTTTAATAACAGCTTTATAACAAGAAAGTATGCAATATATGAGGGGTTTTTTTCAGATGAAACTTTTAACAAAATAGCTAGTGGAATAATATTAAATTAATATCTGTGTAAAAAATATGTAACTCATTGGTAAAAATGTCCACTATGTCAGGAGATAACAGGAATTAGCAACTCCACTCTCCTCCCTTGCTAAAAACTTACTGCTGAACAATCACACACTAAAGACATAATGTCTAGCTACTAAGGGTCAAAATTTGTATCAGTAAAATTGACGAACAATATTATAGTATGTCCAAGTTGAGTTGGCACGACGCTGTACAGCTCATTTCGTCTGTTTTCAATTATATTTATGTTTCTTACACGCAGCTAATGTACAGCGGATGGACAAGGCAAACTGGTGGGGCGTTCTTCTAAAAGAGACAGGTTAAAATCAGTCGATTCTACCTACTGTGTCCCAAGAAGTATTCTGATATTCACAGGATTCAGCAGTACAGCACTGTCAACTTGTAGCTAAAGTTACTAGACATTCTTGTTAAATAAAATTATCATATTGTTTCATTTGTTTATAATAGTATATGAAAATTGATGAAGTGATAGAATTTAAGTAGTGCACATATCCAAAATATAGTTGTGATCCGAGTTGATGGTGGAGTGCAGCCTGAGTTGGTCCTAATTTTTACAATAAACGGCATCTATAGTAGTGAAGAAAAGGAATTAGCATAAACACGACTTTGACAAGCACACAATTTAACGGCAAACAGCTTAAGTGAGTCGGTATATCAGCGAGCGAGCGAAGCGAGCGAAGCTGACTCTCAGTCGTGTTCAATTGAGATTTCAGATATAATTGGCGAGCGAGCGTAGCGAGCGAGACACTTACAGGGGTAAAAATGAAAAAATCGGGGATGTTTATTTGTATATATGTTTGGACGTACGTATGTCATTTTGTACTTTGACCCTCGCGTATTTTTGTGTTCTCTCCGTGTTCGACCCCGTCCCAAATTGCACTAAGCAGAATCCTCTGGTTTATCGATCAGTACCCGTATCACCCTAGAAATGGAATTGTTTACCGTTTTGAATTCTTTTGCGGGTGCAGTTCAAACTTGAAAACTTAAGGGACTTCCATTTCTATTCGAGTTAGTGGCGGTGGTAAGTCAATGGATCTTTGTCATGGTTATAAGCCGTGCCCAACAGTATTTACCTGAAAATACATTGTCCACTATACTACTGCGAAGGTAAGTCTGTGTAGGTGCATGTCCAGTTGTGTCAAAGCATTGTGTGTTACAACCACTACTTAGCTAAAGAATATCACAAAGAAAACTTTTAAATAATGTGTATTGTTTTGTTGTTTTTTCCCTTCAATTCAAGCAGTTGCAGAGAGTTAGTTGTTACTATGGCACTGAAATCCCTTTACCCTGTATGCTAAATAAACAAACTGGACCATATTTTCAGTAGCTTTAGTGTTAGAAGTCAAAATCAAAATATTATTCAGCGAGCGAGCGAAGCGAGCGAAGCTGACTATCAGTCGTGTTCAATTGAGATTTCAGATATATATATATATATATGTAGGTATGTATGCGTACGTCAAAAAATTTCGCCCGCGCTTCTAATTACGTAAGTTAGGTAAAGCGTTTACAGTTCCGGTATTTTTCAATTAACGAGCACGGAGAATCAACTAAGTTTCAACCAAAAAGTTTATAGCTACTCTCTTCTTGGCGAAAGACTGAATGGCAAATTGTCAAGCTGCTCTTCTTTGCCACTGCGTTCGAAGTTTATTAGGTAATTCTGTTATTGTTAACTCTTCATGCCTAATCATTGCTATTATTTAGCGATTTCCTTCACAAATTATCTTTACCTATACTCATATATTTACTCGCTCGCCATGCATTTGCGCTATTCGAGCGCACCACTAGTAGTCTTTAGGCTCGCTCGCCATTTGTGCTCAAGCACATCACTAGTATATAGGTATGTATGCGTACGTCAAAAAATTTCGCCCGCGCTTCTAATTACGTAAGTTAGGTAAAGCGTTCACAGTTCCAGTATTTTTCAATTAACGAGCACGGAAAATCCTGCTGCACTGCCTTATGCAACTTTGTTTCAACCAAAACGTTTATAGCTACTCTCTTCTTGAAACAATTGTGAAGTCTTTGTCAAGCTGCGCTTCTTTGCCACTGCTTTTGAAGTTTATTCAAGTAATTCTGTTATTGTTAACTCTTCATGCCTACTCATTGCTATTATTTAGCGATTTCCTTCACAAATCATTTTTACCTATACTCATATATTTACTCGCTCGCCATGCATTTGCGCTATTCGAGCGCACCACTAGTACTATAGTAGCTAAATGATAGCTATATCACTGAAATACAATGGCTATACGGCATTTGAACAGGTAGACAAATAAATAATCTTACCAAGATTCTATCAGGCGGTCCTGTACCCTCTGCCACAACAGAACACTCCGTCTATCCTGTTTCCACACTAGCAACGTAAGCTAATCGCAATATAAAGCTAGAAAAAACGTCGCAATCTGAGAAGAAGCAGCTCATTGTTGTTTACAAAATTCTTAATGAAGACAGTCTGCATGATCAATTGAGCCGTACGGTGTGACTGAACGGGCGCGTTTTGAGCGGGAAACCAGTGGTTTTTTTCTATTCCCATAGACTTTTGTATTGAGTTTTGGAATAGCACTTTCTCTCCAGATTTGTAGTATACTGAGGGAATATTTTTAACCGCTTCGGGGCGAGCTCTCCAATGATAGAAACTCCAGATGCGTAGCTGCTTCCTTCTAAAGTTATTCAAGATTTTCTTGCTGCCAACTCAACTTGGACATACTTTAGTAGCAGCAGAAAATGTTCCACCTTACCCTTCTTAGGTGGGGCCATGAGACAATTAATGCTATGACACATAAAGTAAGCTAATTCTACAGTGATAAGACAGATCACCTCAAATGTTGCCAGAAGCTTCAACAACTGTCATCCAATGATACTAACCTAGTGTTATGAAGAAAGAAAATTAAAATAGAATAGATCATTCATTGGGTAAATATCTTCGTAAAATTGCATAAAATTGCATTTTTTTATAAGAACTCAACAGGTATGCTGCACCCACCGCAATAATCACAGTTCACCCACAAAACAGCACATCCAATGGATCCTGAGACAGAACTCAGAAATAATTTAATAATCGTCACCATCATTTAGTTCATCATCAAAACAAACTTGAAGTACACCATGTCACCAAGGATATTAGGTACTAAGTCCATGTGTTACGGTGTAATTTCCTTCAGACCCTTTATCCAGGCTGTATATCTCACTTCTAGACCAACTGCTGACCTATCAAAGCAAGATTCTGTAAGCATCTCTAAACACTTCCTTTTCCCACTTCTTCCTTTCTTCCCTCCACTAACTATTAATGAAATGGATAATTTGCTTTACATCAGGCTTGCACATTTCTTACTAACAGTGTTCTAAAAGTAAGCTGTGTGCATGTTTTTTTTTATTAAAAGCTGGGCCTCTAACTTCTAATAGTAGAGCTGTGTGCATCTTAGTAATAGCTAGACTTCATATTTGTTCTAATAGTCGCTGTGTGACAGTACTCTATTGCAGCAGCTCATAGCTATTAGCTTGTTGCAGCAACCACACACAAACATATTGACATAGGCTAGGGGAGCCAGACTATTCAATTGAATGTACCACACCTAGTGCTAATTTAGAGGAATGAAGTGAAATATCTAGCCATATCACTCTGTCAAGTATAATAAGTGGTTTATTCTATGCTAGATGTCTTCACTGCAGTAGTTGACAAAGGTTGGTATTTCATGGTATAAAGTTGGCTATAAAACACTCTAGGTGTTCCCATATACCCAGCTGATATGTTAGCAGCTGCTCTAACCTGGTTGGTAGGCTTTACTAGAAAAGAAGGTACATGTGGGAGAATGAAAGAGAAGAAGATGAGAAGGAGAAGAGAAAGAGACAGTGTGTGTTTGTGTATCATGCATGTAATTCATTTTTTAGTGTAAGTTGTGTACATCACTTTGTGTGTGTGGTATAATTCATTTGTGGTTGTATAAGTGGATGATGAAATACCTGTGCATGTTGAATTATCCTCAACTTCATTGGACTTTAGTGTGTTGTGAACTTCATGTATTTTTCCATATTTGGACATGTGTGTTTCTATATAACCTTTGTAAGTCACTCACGTGTCTCAGTTCTTGGCATGGACCAATTTTGACTTAATCCTCATCTGGTGTCTGCATACTGTTCTTGTTGTATCTTATATATAACTTAAAACTTATATAACTAACTCTGGTGCAGCACTTGCCACCACTCTGGTGGCAGCGTTACAAATCTATTTACTCAGGTTCGGAAAGCATGATAGCCCGTCCTTGAGAACATGCGGTCACGTCAATGATTAATCACCTGCCCTTCCCCACAAGTACATAATGTAGAAAAGGTAAGTACATGGAAAACTGGTAAGCTGGTAAGCTAGGATCGTTACTATAACTACTAGCCTATCAGAGGGTAATGAGCTTGCCAATACAATATGAGATAACAGTGTGTGCTAATACCATGTGTGATAACACCATGTGTGATAACATGAGTTATCTCACATGGTCACTTACATAAAAATAACATTGTAAAATAACATTGTGATGATATCTTATGTTTTCTGATAAATTTGCTATGTTTCAACCTGTACTTAGCCCCTCTTTCTCACTAGTGCTGAATCTGTCTATACACTGCTATTACTCATACTAAAGTACTCTCCCACATTGATCATTTAGACTTCTTAATAATTTGTTTTAACTTTTCCTACCAACCTATCAGTTATTATTTTCTTCAGCTAGCTAAATACAAGAATGACAGCTGAACTATCTGTATGTGTTTAATCTCTTACCTCCTATAAAAACATTAACAGTACTTTCAAATACATCCATATATTTGTTTGTTCCAATACACTTGAATATTCCACTGTGTGATGTTGTGGCAGAACGAATGTAAATCGTATTATCTATATAAGTAGCCTTTCTAATAGACTTATCTTCAAAAAACCATTTTGGTGGGGATTCACTAATACACTTCAGTACTATAGTTTTTCCTTTTAAAAAAGAGATACTTCTTGGTCTGATGCCATACTCTAGACTATAAACATTGGCTGCAGAAAATTTAGTACAATCATGACAGTATAATAATATAAGAGAACTATAGCTAAAATAATCACAACTTGTTAGCTGGTTTATTACCTAAAGGAAGAGTTACTAATATGAATAAATGCAATTGAGACATTTGTATTTGCCAGTTCAGATGGCTAAAGTTTCACATAACCAGTCCAATTAATGACAGAAGTTTAGCGTCCCACTAGAAATCATCCCAATTTAAATTTTTTTTTGAAATCAGATAAATTCTAGGAAACCCATATTAAATTCAACTGCTGCAGCAACAAAATGTATTAAAAAACATTGATTCTTTGGGAAACCTAGAAATGATGATTAGAATAGGCAACCCCCGCTCCTTTTCCCAATGTTCAAGGAAACACAGTCCTTCCAATATCTGGTGGGGACTACGCTACTGAACGTGTTCGGAAGTAGCTGAACATGATGCAGAAGGTGCAAGCAGTGTGAATGCACACATGACTGTATAGGTTATAGAGGTTGATAAGAGATTTATCCAACAAACGTGGGTCGAAAGTACCACATAGTAAACTCCTGTAAATCCTGCACCGAAGGAATGGCGGGTATTCCCCACGCTCTAGGCTCTAGGAAACAGTATTTTTTGATTGGACAATGAACTTATTCACTCCTCGGTGGTGGCGCCAAGAATCAAGCTATCTCATTGGACGATTTGGAGAGACAATGTTATAATTATAGATAAAGGACATTGCCTTAAAGGTTCTTGAAAAGTCGAACTAGAAAAGTTACTTACACTTTAACATGAAAGCTCTTCAGGGAAAGTTTTGTTGTCTCTAGGTGAGGTAGTACGTTTGGGACTATTTGGCATCGAGACACTACTATCAAGGGTAACCCAATTGAAAATTGGGGATATTTGTTTGCTGGTGGGGGGCCGAGGAGCGAGGCTATAGGGGTGGATAACGCTAAATTGGGTATAATCGTTATTGGCTTCAGCGCTATTTGGTAAAACGTCTTCATTTCTGCTTCACCCATCTGGCAATATCCATGTTTAAAATTCCATTTAATATTGCACTATTTCAGTCGTCCTTTGGTCTACCCGGTACAGTAGCCTGCAGCCCACAATGCCTCCAAGAAGTTAGGATTTCACTTACTGGGCGAGGTCACTTTGCAAGCCTGCCTGCAAAGATCACTGCTGGAATTGAGCTACATTTTAAAAGTCCTAAAATGATGGATGAAAGTCTTTTCCGTCGTTCTCCAATTATTTTTTTTTCCACATCAGAGTGCGACCCAGCCTTCCCCATTATTCTTTGGACTAACCGCTTTTACTTCTTTTGTGAAAACTTACCCGAGTTCCCTTTCTATTCGAGATCGTGGCGAAGGTAAGTTTATACGCTATTTGTTATAGTTATTAGTCAAGCATCGGTATTATTTGAAAATTCTTTGTCCACTAGACTAACCTTGAAGGTAAGTTTTGTGTAGGTATGTCCAGTTGTGTGGAATTATTATGCATTACAACTACTACTTAGAAGAAAACATTTAAATAACGTGACTTGATTTTTGTTGCCTTTTATATGGCATTGAAACCTCTTTGCCATAATTATATATATACTTAATTGAAACACTCTGACTTTTTTAGTAGCTACCAGTGTTAGAATTTAAACCTAGTGATGTGCTTGAGCATAAATGGTGAGCGTGCCCGTGCACAAACAAAACACTTCAAAAGAATTTATCAGTCCCACTTCTTAAGTGTGCTCACACATCCGGTTACCGGTACGCCCACACAAATCAATTAACTGTTGCTATGGAAGGTAACTCCGATTCTATACCTTGCAGGTCCACGCTGCCCGGGGGATCTCTGAGACCCTCAACTGACAGCCAACTGATCAAGAATGACTAACACACAAACGGAACTGCAAGAGTTATGAAGTAAACGCCACTATTTGGAAACAGAGGAAGACTACGGAAGCTGGAATTTCGTCCACCGCTTGCTATAGCTAATTGTTACAAAGTTGTCGATTTTGTTTTTCTCATTTCTATTTTGTTTTATATTTATTCACATTTTCACGTGATTTTTTTCCAGTCGGGTCACGACTGTACACTATATTAAAAAACTAAATCGACAACTTTAATTACCTTGTTAAGTTATGCCCAGTACTAAAAATGAAAGACTAACTCTTCGTCCTTCTGGACTTGGACAGCAAAATAGATTCCAATTGTCTCGCACTTTTTTGCTACTGTGCAATTTTCTAGCCCCGCCCTCCGTTAGCCGAGTTAACTATACTTACCACGGTCTGCCGGGAAGCTCTTATCTATGCGCGGGTATTTAAGGTCCGCCCTCTACCTCTACAACTCGGTGGTTTCGTGGCTTATTGCTCAATTAAGCCCCGCGCGAGCGTTGCTATGTGCCAGCACCCTTAAAGCTAGCTAAGTAGTAGCTGTTGTGACCATACTTTATCTAACAAATACAGAACTACTTTCTTACCTCAATTTCCCGAGTACTGGTATTTTCTGTAGTCATTAATACCGTATTTTGACTGAGTTACCAGTAGCGCTTGAAAACAAGTACTCTCAGCTACTATAAAAGTCGAGTTTTTGAAATTACGTCAGGTAAAGGGTCTCAACACCTTATAGCCTTCCCCCATAACATTTTGCGACTTGAAAAACCAAGAAGTTCTCACAATTATTGCACAGTGTTCAGTCCTGCAGTAAGTTTTAATACGTAAGTTCGTTATGTGACATTTAGAAACAACCATTACTGGGTTTTTTAACTGAATACTGTACTCATTATAACCTTGATAAAGGGTATAATCTAGAGGATCATGCTAAACAGTTTCTCTTCTCTGAATACAACTATCATAACTACTGCCCAGGAATTGACAAGAAAAAGTATTATTATTACCAACCAACAAATCAAAAGGGAAGAGAAGGTGCATCCACTGCTGAGCATAATTAATTACTATATCCACAGTATTCCCCAGTTATGTAAACTTGTCATGATTGAACTTTTTCAATTGTTGCATAGCGGTTTTTTTTATTCATTTTTTTACAATTCATTTTTTTATATGGACTTCAATGTTTTCACTGAAAAACCTAGAATCTGTGTGGACTTCTCAAAGAGATGCTGTCAACATCTGCTGAGAGCTTGTTGTTGTGGCCCCGAAAAGGAATGTTTTGGTTGCTGCAATTTGAGAAACCAGGTCTTCAATGTTGGACACTATAGGCATGTGAAGGACAATGCATCAGGGATTCCACTATAGGTCTGTGAAGGTCAATGCATCAGGGATTCCATTACTGCATAAAGAATTAATTAAATATTTTTTTCTTCTACACTATCGGTGTGATCATACTGCACCTTCGCTACAATTTTTTAGATTTTGCACTACATTATTGAACTTCTAATTAGCTATCACTAAGAAATTTTTTGACATTTTTGTGCCTAGTTAGTCAAAAGGTGTTATTGCTTTGGTATTAGGGCAAGATATCTTCACATTATCATGTAGGCCAGTGCAAAGTAACCAACTTCTTTACAGAAGTACATCATCATACTCATTTTATAATTTTCTGCTTAACTAATACTGCTGTTATTCTGATCGTGCTCAACTGTGTTGCTCATTTTTTCTAAAAGTACACAAAATTAATCTGATTTCTACTTTCACCTGCCAATACTTTTAATTGAACCAGACCAATTGATATCAACATAGTTTGAATTGGTAGTAGTACCTCATTAGTTATATTTAAAATGACAAAGAAAGTTAAAGATTAATAACAAAATGAATATTTCAAAACATCCATTACTATATCTTGCTGCACTTCTTGTTACTACTTCTAAATATTACACAAATAATGATACTATTTAATCAATTGAATTTCCCAAATTATTTTTAACACAATTAATCATTGTGCTGCAGATTTTAAATTAGATAAGGCCCCATCAAAATGTGCTAATGTGGTGTGACACTCTATTGATACCATAAGACCCATTGATTTAAACAGTTATGAAAATTTTTATTTCTGAGATATCAATATACAATTGATTCTCCATTGAGGGCATTCAAGTATAATTTAGTGTAAACTTTGGTTCTAGCTACATGAACCAAGATACCTTGGCTATTGTATACCTATAAAATACTATTGGAAAAGAAGGTTCCAATTCTTTGTGTTGAGTTATAAAAATTTGTAATGAACCTAAAGAATTGCTAGGCTGAAGTAATATAATTCATTCTTTTCTTTAATCACTTTGTTTTCTATTACTACTGGTAACAACCAAGAGTGACAATTTAGCCCCTACTGTAAAGTGAGATTTAAACTTCACATAAAATAATACTATTATTAATTATAATAATAGAGTTTAATTGCAGACCTAGCTGAACCTTCCTCTAGTCATCCTTATAATTATAATGTTAATTTAAGTCCTATAGCTATAATACATGATATGTAGGGCATGTTTGTACAGTTTGACTTATGTATAACAAATACTATATGAGCTCTTTGTCTTCTTACTAGTGTCACATGAGGGTTGAATGCCACTCCAACTTCCATTTGCTAGACAATACCTTGCAACGACTTTCTTGTCTTGGATTGACCTTGTATTGTTACAAATATAGTATGCAACTGAACCTATTTTTAGTTCTGCTCCCTTAACTTCAACAAATCCTGATTCTAATTTTGGTTCAGGGCAGAGGTTTTGGCTTGGTAAAACAAATGCACGATCTTGAAGTTCGGTTTATACCAACAATTAGAGGAATAAAATAGCAATCATTTGGATAAACTGAAAAAAACCAGCATTACTTGATTGTAAGACTAATTGAGAAAACATAAATGAAAATGTACACTAACCCAAGACTTGCAAGTAATGACTGTAGTCAATATTAATATTTTACAAATGTCAGCTAATTAAGCTGATTAATTGTGTAACTGACACTTAGGTTAACTAATTATAATGGCTATAATTTCATAATGTTATATTATAATAATATTGCATGTACTATTACTTAAGACAGCAATGCAAATAAAAATATTAAACTTAACTTAAGGGATCACTTGAAAGATTAGTTAATAATGGAGTATTAGAATCCATATCTAACAATGTAATTAAAGTATTAGTTCTATGAGACAGAGAAACTAATGGGATGATAAACTTTTATGTTAGTTTCCATAAAACTAAGAGTGCAAACTGAAAACGTTCTTTACTTTGTTTAAAAATGTTGTAATTTTCTATTATTGGTGTGGCTTTTGGATCTACTATTGGTTGTAATTTTCTATTTGTTGTGGCTTTAAAAATAGCTAATGCAATGTTTGTTTTTGCAATAGAAGTCACTACTGTTAAATAACAAAGTTCTGAAATATGAGCATATAGCTATTGTAATTTTGTAATATTGTTTGTTTGTAATTTTGTAATAAATTCTAATTCATCGCTAAGGCCTTTTAGCTAACATTGGCATTCTCTTACTTCAGTATTAACCTTGATAGAAAAACAATAACATCACAACATATGCACCTTCTGATATGCACTTTCTGGTATGCACATTATGCAGGAACATTTAGTGCACATTCCCCAGAGAGCAGGCATACTTACAGCTGGTGGGAGAAGCACACATACAGCAGCGGAGACTTCCCAATGGAATAAAAAAAATATTAGCACTAGAATGCACATGGCAATCTAAATGGGCGTGGTAAAATTGAGCTTATGTCAGCGGGCAAATGAATAAACAAACATGCCCGTATAGCCGCACTCCGCCTTTTCCCTTGTTTACTGTGGGAAAAAAAAACAAATTAAAGAAACTTGTATAGTCAGCTGGTCTGATTTCCTCTCTTACCCACAAAAGTCCTCCACTTTTGAGATTCACTGTTGATGGAGAGACAGAATAAATGAACAATGGAGGAACTACCTCCACCCTCACGTGTAAGAGCGGAGGAGACAGTTGATTTTCCTAATTTTCATTTTAATTATATTTCCAATAAGATGGGTTCATGGCTACTCTACCATAAATCTCGGACATCAAAGATAAGTTCTTCATTCATAAATTTGGATTTACAGTAAAATTTTTTAATCATTTAAAAGTAGGAAACCATTGTATTAGCAATTGAAGGGACTTAAATCTAGTCTGAGCTCCTCTTCTCTCAAGGCATATAGTTACATCCTCGAAATATTTGTTTATGACACAGCGACAGAATGAATGTACGAAAAAGAAATATTGAAACTCTCACAGGCATTGCGCTTAGGGTTAATAAAATTACAATACTTGTTAGCACATTGATAATCCTAATTTTCATTTCAATTATATTCCCAATAATATTAGTTGATACATCATAAATCTAGAACATTGGAGTTCATGAGTCATAAATCTTGATTTACAATAAAAAGTTAAATCATTTACCCATTACAAGTAAGAAACCACTGTATGTCACTAATTTATCTCCCGTTCTGAAGACACATCTATAAGCTCCAAGGTTGTGTTTTTGAGCATTTACGATAGTAACGACGCGATCAAGCTTATCACTGATTTCTGCGTTACTTGGCAACTTTCCTCCCATGAACTTCCACTTTTTCTTCTCTTGTGAGTCACAAAAAAATCGAATTGTGCCTCCAACGTATACTGATTGATGAGTCGGATACACAGAAGATTGTTGTGAACCTAAATCAAAATGATGTTACTCCAAAGTGAAAAAAACAACAACCAGCTTACAAGTTAATTCACCATTTTATATTTGAACACATATTAGCCTAGAACTAGTTACCTTTTAAATTAAGCGTTATTGCTCCCACAAAGGGTACATAATCATTTGACCATGCGTACTGAAGGCTAGTTTTTCCTTCACACATATACATTCCTTCATTAAATTCTTCAGCTTTTTTTAAAATCAGTGAATTATTTACAACTTCTGCATTGATAGGAAGCGATCCTCCATTGTATGTCCAGGTTATGGGCTTGAGGTAATTTTTATTGTGTACTTCACAATCAAACTTATAAAAAACTCCTTGTTTATAATTGAATAGATAATTAAAAGCTAAATAAAGTTTCAAAACACACATGATTGTAACTTGTTATTTGAAATTGAAGTAAGCCTGATTAATAACATTCAATGACATTTGTCATTACTGAGGGGGCCCTACCTAGTCTTCCCTCACACCCTGCAAAATCCTGGAACTGCAGCCCCCAATCAGCTTAATGCCAACGAAATGGGTCTTATTATTTCTATCATAATATTGAAATTTAAAATAACTAGACAAAATACACTAAATCCCCCGCTAAAGTAAGGGGAAGCCATCTATATGAAATGAGTAAGGGGAAGCCACTATATGAAATGAGTAAGGGGAAGCCATCTATATGAAATGAGTAAGGGGAAGCCATCTATATGAAATGAGTAAGGGGCTCCTCCTCAGCAAAGTAAGCTGCTTCAATTGGTCTTGCTGCCTATTTCAGGGGCTCGTCCATTTTTCCCCTCTTAAAGTCTTGCGTAACTGAGTTCAAAATATCTTCTGAGTTCAAAATATCTTCTGAGTTCAAAATATCTACAGAATAAATTATTTGGTGTATATTTATTTAAATTATGACACCAGTGATGTATTTCAACACAAATGCTGAGCCAGTCTAAATCTACACTATTTTTAAATGATTGATTTTAAGTTCTAACAATCAAGTTACTAAAAAAAAGTCTGAGTTTTTAAATTACCTATATACAGTATAGGGGAACCAATGCTGTAGACACTCCCCCTACTGTTTGGAACAACAACAAGTCAAGACACTAACTTAGGTGACAATCTTTAGCTATGTAGTAGTTGTAAAGCCCAATACTTTCACAAAACTGAACAAATGCACACATTTAACATAACTTAAATTGAAAAACTAATGCCAGAGAGAATGATTCTACATCTCATAAAAACCTATTCTAGTGATATTGTACATATAATATCTGGAATGTATGTGTTCTGGTAGAAGAAACCTTCTGTATTGATGCGTCCACGCTGCAATTGCACATCGTCGCTCTACCTGTTCTGCGATTTTCGTCCATTTTCTTCGGTGTCAGACGAACTTGTTTGTGCAATATTTTGAGTGGGTACCTTAAAATCTGCAGGATTTAGAAAACTCTGATGGTTCTGGGGCTTTGGGGTGCGAGCGTAGTGACAACGCCATTTGGAGCCTGTGGGGATTCTAAATTCGGCAACTTTCTGCGGTACCGCACTCTAATTTTTAGAATATAAGAATAACGTAAACATATACTACAGTGAAGGAACAGAATTAACTAAAGAATACCCAATTGTGACTTCTCGTCTTGCCTGGGTGAACCTTGGTGTTCATGGAGGGAAATTTGTAACCAAGAAGGTGAAGCAAAAAGAATATAGTGACGACTTTGATGTAGATCCTGAGCATGGTGAAGTACGTAAGCCTAAAAGAACAGGGAAGATAAAAAACTTGTGCTTATTTGTGTTAAAAGGAAAAAGGGTGAAAATGAATATCCTTCAGAAACTCTGTACCATCATTACGCGTTATTTAAGTAGCTACAGAGGGTTAGCCTGACGATTTTTTCAAAAAAGCTGTACTAAATCCTTCCCAGTAGTCCACATTGGTAAGATTACGCAGGGCTGGACTGGGAACAAAAAAACAAAAAACAAACTCCAAGCAGATCCACTTACTGATTGAAGAGGAAGAATTATTGTGGGAGAAAACTTGCTTGGAGTACACTGTGCACAAGCATTAATATAGACACTATGTTTTATAATGTGTGGCACCTATTTTGCCTTGCTTTCAGGACAAGAACACCGAGCACTGTGACATAGTCCATCACAAATACTGCTTGTCAGCGCACTTACCTAAGATAAGATATACCGACGAAGAAGTATAAAAAAGCAGCCTGTGAGGGAAGAAAAAGCAAGGCAAAAGAAGTGATCCACCATGAAAACGCTGAAAATCCCAACAGTTGTTTAGTTAGTATATACCAAACTATATCAGAGAAAATACCCTCAAGGTACCCTCAGTTCTAAATTGTCATAATTTTGCCTTTATTGTTTTATTCTAACATATCTAACTATTTTGAACACTACTTGTGTATCACTCAGTTTCATTATAATGTCTGGTATTTCGTTATTTTAATGTTGCTAACTTTGTTATTCCTGTCCCCGCAAGGGTAGCGGAGTACCTGATACTGTCGGAGGCAAGTGGATAGTGGAAATTTACGACCTCCATCATGCGCAGCCGCCTAGGAAGACTTGAGAAGCTGTCAAGGCTGGTCACAAGCTTTACACTTCTGACTTTGCCATTCTAACACTTGCTAGTGGGTCTTACCTCTCACAGGTTGGCCTTGAGGCCGTTTGTCTGAGGTCACGAACATTCCGTGAGTAAGAAAGCCTCCACTGGCTGGGCAGTCCTCTGGAGTTGGTCTAAAATGTAATTTGCAGGAAACTTACCTGAGTTCTTCACTGCTGACCAATGGCAAACAATTGATATGAATTTCACATGAGACAAAATAGCTAGAAACTATTAATAAGTTGAGCTATGGTCCTGATTGCAAAGTATTACTCTTGCTACTGAATTCAAATGAAAATAAAATTGCAATTATTTGGGATTCCCAGCTGCTGATGGGGAGCAAGCAAGGTGTTTTGAGAAGCTAACTACAAGGAGAAATGTTTAGGGGAAAAGAGAAACTATGTACTTTCCATGCTTAAAACCAAAAAAGTCCATTAGTTACTTATAGTTTAGTTAATTTAATTAGTTATAATTTGAACAAACAGTTAGTCCCTCTAATCAAATTATCTGTAGCTTGTTGCCCTGATTTATTATTGCAATGGAAAAAAAAATCAATTGATAAAATTGTATACTCAAAGTGGTATACTGAATTTACTACACAACATTTTAATTAGAAATTAATCTCTTCTTGAACTTGAATGTATGGGCCTATCTCTGAATGTATGGGCGTATCTCTGAATGTATGGGCCTATCTCTGAATGTATGGGCCTATCTGTACATTTATTATAATATTCATGGGAAATGAGGGAAAAAAAATGACGAAAAAGAATATGCATACCAACCAGATTTTCTTAGGACATGAGTAGGGAAGTTCGTCATGATTGTGAGCTGTATACCACTCGTTGTTATTGTTTTTTTTTTTTAATTTGTATTTTTGACTTTGTCTTACAGTACCTTCTCTACGTAAATATAGCTTAATTAACCCATTGTGTTTTGCTTTAAAAGCATCTATTTAACATTCTCTTTGTGAAATGTTGGGATATAAGTAGTGACATTGTTAGTGATGCATACCCATCACTTTTATTTCCACGTAGGCGATATAATAGCGAAGATTGTTGGTTCGAAGATCTGATTCCACATAATAGCAAGTATAGTTTCCATAATGCTCTTGTTGTACACGATCAAATGTTAATTTTTTGCCAGTCAGAAAAGATTTACCATAATATATCGGACCATGATTAAATATCCAAATTGGGGTGGGACCACTCCTTATAGGTTTTTTAGACAATGTTAATTTTTCTCCAATAGTTGTCTCAATATACTGAGGAGAAAGGTCTTCCAAAGGATTGATTTCTTGTAAATAAGTATATAAAATTTGTCACTGTTGTACATAAAATATGAATTTGTCCTTGCAAGATTAACGAATGTGTATAATACATCATACAAATTTCCTAATCATGCTTACTTAATTTGAAAGTAGTAAGTTTGTAAACCATACATCAACAGAAGCTTGAATATACTTATTGTGTTAAAAATTTTCATTTCTTTCTTGAGTTTAACCTCGTTAACAGCTATTAAACCTCATTCCCGCTTAATCTATTAGTCTCACTATCAGTTGATTATCGCCTTGTGACTATAGCTAAATAATACGGCGATATTAGGCTCACTGCTACATAATAAAGCCAATTGTAATAATTTAACCTCGCCAATTATGCCAATTGCGATATTAGGCTCACTGCTACATAACAAAGCCAATTGTAACAATTTAACCTCACCAATTATGCAACTTGTGCCAATTTAACCTCGTCAACTATTAAACCTCATTCCCTCTTAATCTATTAGTCTCTCTATCTGTTGATTATCGCCTGGTGACTAGCTAATACTGCGATATTAGGCTCACTGCTACATAATAAAGCCAATTGTAACATATACACTAGACTCAGTAACTAGCATAATAAAAGTTAACTTGGTAAAAAGGGCTGGTTTAATTAATAGGGTACCTCCCTGTAACCCAATGTGTTACTATTCATTTCTGGTGCTTCTTTTGTGCCCTCGATCACATACAAAAAAATGATGACAATAGGGTATATTGCCCTACTTATTTCAGATCAAAAAAAAAAATTATTCTAAGTCAATTACATCATTTTCATCTCAGACGTTATGCCTGGAATTTAAATTATTTAACAATACATTAATTCTTCTAATGATACTTTAATAAAAGCTTTAAAACCAGAAAGTATGCAATATAATTATGAGGGGTTTTTTTTCAGAAGAAACTTTTCACAAAATAGCTAGTGGAATAATATTAAATTAATATGTGTGTACAAAATATGTAACTCATTGGTAAAAATGTCCACTACGTCAGGAGATAACAGGAACTAGCAACTCCACTGTCCTCAAGCCAAAAACGCACTGCTGAACAACCAGACACTAAAGACATAATGTCTAGCTACTAAGGGACAAAATTTGTATCACTAAAATTGACAAACAACAAATTATGATATAATACTATAGTATGTCCAAGTTGAGTTGGCACGACCGCAAACGCGGTAATTCAGGAATGGATTTAGTACTTTACCGGAAACAATTTAGTTATGTGAATCCAAGTCAATTGAGCGCGCAAACGTCAAGGTTGCACGTGAAAAAGGGGCGGCAGCACACTGGTGCTCATTAATACTGTAACTATTGAAAGAAAGAAATGTAGTGAAGTTTATGGAGTTTTTCGGGCGCTGTACAGCTCATCTCGTCTGTTTTCAATTATATTTATGTTTCTTACACGTAGCTCATGTATAGCTGATGGACAAGGCACATTGGTGGGGCGTTCTTCTAAAGAGACAGGATTAAAATCAGTCGATTTTACCTACTGTGTTCCAAGAAGTATTCTGATATTCACAGGATTCAGCAGTACAGCACTGTCAACTTGTAGCAAAAGTTACTAGACTTTTTTGTTAAATAAAATTATCAATTGTTTCATTTGTTTATAATTATGTATATGCAAATTGATGAAATGATAGAATTTAAGTAGTGTACATATACAAAATATAGGTGTGATCCGAGTGGAAGGTGGAGTGCAGCCAGAGTTGGTCCTAATCTTTACAATAAACGGCATCTATAGTAGTGAAAAAAAGGAATTAGCATAAACAAGGCTTTGACAAACACACAATTTAACGGCAAACAGCTTAAGTGAGGCGGTATTACTAGTTAGTTGCTAAATGATAGCTATATCACTGAAATACATTGGCTATACGGCATTTGTTATTGAACAGGTAGACAAAAAAATAATCTTACCAACATCCTATCAGGTGGTCCTGTACCCTCTGCGACAACAGAACACTCCGTCTATCCTGTTTCCACACTAGCAACGTAAGCTAATCGCAATATAAAGCTAGAAACGAAGCAATCTGAGAAGAAGCTGCTCATTGTTTACAAAATTCTTAATGAAGACTGTCTGCGTGATCAACAGTGCCCTAAGGTGTGACTAAAAGCGGGCGGGTTTTGAGCGGGAAACTAGTGGTTTTTTCTATTCCCATAGACTTTTGTATTGAGTTTTGGAATAGTACTTTCTCTCCAGTTTTGGAGTATACTGAGGGAATATTTGCGTAGCTGCTTTCGTTCTAAAGTTATTCAAGTTGTTCTTGTGGCCAACTCAACTTGGACATACTTTAGTAGTAGCAGAAAATGTTCCACTTTACCCTTCTTAGGTGGGGCCATGTGACAATTAATGCTATGACACATAAAGTAGCTAATTCTACAGTGATAAGACAGATCACCTCAAATGTTGCCAGAAGCTTCAACAATTGTCATCCAATGATACTAACCTAGTGTTATGAAGAAAGTAAATTAAAAAAAGAATAGATCATTCATTGGGTAAATATCTTCGTAAAATTTGCATTTTTTTTATAAGCTCAATAGGTATGCACCCACACACCACAATAATCACAGTTTACCCACAAAACAGCTCATCCAATGGATCCCAAGAAACACAACTCACAAATGATTTAATAATCGGCACCATTATTTAGTTCATCATCAAAACAAACCTGTAGTATACCATGTCACCAAGGATGGCAATATTAGGTACTAAGTCCAGGTGGTACAGTGTAATTTCCTTCAGACCCTTTATCCAGGCTGTATATCTCACTTCTTAGACCAACTGCTGACATCTCAAAGCAATAGAATCTGTAAGCATCTCTTAACACTTCCTTTTCCCACTTCTTCCTTTCCTCCCTCCACTAACTATTAATGAAATGGATAATTTGCTTAACATCAGACTTGCATATTTCTTACTAACAGTGATCTAAAAGTAAACTGTGTGTATAGTTCTTATTAACAGCTGGACCTCTAACTTCTAATAGTAGAGCTGTGTGCATCTTAGTAATAGCTAGACTTCATATTTGTTCTAATAGTCGCTGTGTGAGAGTACTCTATTGCAGCAGCTCATAGCTATTAACTTGTTGTAGCGACCACACACAGGCATATTGATATAGGCAAGGGAGCCAGACTATTGGATTGAATGTACCACACCCGTTATAGTGCTAATTTAGAGGAATGCAGCCTTAGATCAGCTGTAAGAGTCTATTGGGCTTGATCATAGCCTAAAAAGTTAGAGATAAGGACAAGTTCTGCAACTACAATACTGCAGGTAAATTCGTGGTCTGTAGGCTTGTAAAATGGGGAGCTGGTTATGTGAGGCCTAGATGTGCCCGTCTATTGTGTATATATATAATTATATATATATATAATATATTAATACTTAGTACATGAATCAGGGTGTGATATGGTGAAATATTTCACAAGCAGGTTAAATTCTTTTTAAGAGCCAGAGTGAAGTGAAAAAAGCCTGAGAGTGAACTATCTAGTCATTACCACTCTGTCAAGTATAATAAGTGGTTTATTCTATGCTAGATGTCCTCACTGCAGTAGTTTGACAAAGGTTTGTATTTCATGGTATAAAGTTGGCTATAAAACACTTTAGGGGGTTCCTATATACCCAGCTGATATGTTAGCAGCTGCTCTAACCTGGTTGGTAGGCTTTACTAGAAAAATGTGGGAGAATGAAAGGGAAGAAGATGAGAAGGAGAAGAGAAAGAGACAGTGCAGTGTGTGTTTGTGTGTCATGCATGTAATTCATTTTTTAGTGTAAGTTGTGTACATCACTTTGTGTGTGTATTATAATTCATTTGTGGTTGTGTAAGTGGATGATGAAATACCTGTGCATGATCAATCATCCTCAACTTCATTGGACGTTAGTGTGTTGTGAACTTTATGTATTTTTCCATATTTGGACATGTGTGTTTCTATATAACCTTTGTAAGTCACTCAAGTGTCTCAGTTCTTGGCATGGACCTGACTTAATCCTCATCTGGTGTCTGCACACTGTTCTTGCTGTATCTTATATAACTTAAAACTTATATAACTAACTCTGGTGGTTCGGAGAGCATAATAGCCCGTCCTTGAGAACGTGCGGTCGCGTCAGTGATTAATCACCTGCCCTTCCCCACAAGTACATAATATAGAAAAGGTAAGTACATGGAAAATGGTAAGCTGGTAAGCTAGGACTGTTACTATAACTACTAGCCTATCAGAGGGTAATGAGCTTGCCAATACAATATTATATAAACAGTGTGTGTGATAATACCATGTGTGATAACACCATGTGTGATAACATGAGTTATCTCACATGGTCACTTACATAAAAAATAACATTGTAAAATAACATTGTGATGATATGTTATATGTTTTCTGATAAATTTGCTATGTTTCAACCTGTACTTAGCCCCTCTTTCTCACTAGTGCTGAATCTGTCTATACACTGCTATTACTCATACTAAAGTACTCTCCCACACTGATCATTTAGACTTCTTAATAATATGTTTTAACTTTTCCTACCAACCTATCAGTTATTATTTTCTTCAGCTAGCTAAATACAAGAATGACAGCTGAGCAATCTGTGTGTGTTTAATCTCTTACCTCCTATAAAAACATTAACAGTACTTTCAAATACATTCATATATTTGTTTGTTCCAATACACTTGAATATTCCAGTGTGTGATGTTGTGGCAGAACGAATGTAAATCGTATTATCTATATAAGTTGCCCTTCTAATAGACTTATCTTCAAAAAACCATTTTGGTGGGGATCCACTAATACACTTCAGTACTATAGTTTTTCCTTTCAAAAAAGAGATACTTCTTGGTCTGATGCCATACTCTAGACTATAAACATTGGCTGCAGAAAATGTAGTACAATCATGACAGTATAATAATAATAAGAGAACTATAGCTAATATAATCACAACTGTTTAGCTGGTTTATTACCTAAAGGAAGAGTTACTAATATGAATAAATGCAATTGACACATATCTATTTTCCAGTTCAGATGGCTAAAGTTTCACATAACCAGTCCAATTAATGACAGAAGTTTAGCGTCCCACCAGAAATGATCCCAATTAAATTTTTTTTTTTGAAATCAGATAAATTCTAGGAAACCCATATTAAATTCAACTGCTGCAGCAAACAAAATTTATTAAAAAGCATTGATTCTTCTTGGAAACCTAGACATGATGATTAGAATAGGCAACCCCCGCTCCTTTTCCCAGTGTTCAAGGAAACACAGTCCTTCAAATATCTGGTGGGGACTACGCTACTGAACGCGTTCGGAAGTAGCTGAACATGATGCAGAAGGGGTAAGCAGTGTGAATGCACACATGACTGAGATGAACACCATTGAAAGTATAGGTTATAGAGGTTGATAAGAGATTTATCCAACAAACGTGGGTCGAAAGTACCACATAGTAAACGCCTGTAAATCCTGCACCCAAGGTATGGTGGGTATTCCCGACTAGTACTAAGGCTCTAGGCTATAGGAAACAGTATTTTTTGATTGGACAATGAACTTATTCACTCCTCGGTGGTGGCGCCACGAATCAAGCTATCTCATTGGACGATTTGAAGAGACAATGTTATAAAGGACTTTGCCTTAAAGGTTCTTGAAAAGTCGAACTGGAAAAGTTACTTACACTTTAACATGAAAGCTCTTCAGGGAAAGTTTTGTTGTCTCTAGGTGAGGTAGTACGTTTGGGACTATTTGGCAGCGAGACACTACTATCAAGGGTAACCCAATTGAAAATTGGGGATATTTGTTTGCTGGTGGGGGGCGAGGAGCGAGGCTATAGGGGTGGATAATGCAAAATTGGGTATTATCGTTATTGGCTTCATTGCTATTTGGTAAAACGTCTTCATTACAGCTTCACCCACTGGCAATTACCATGTTTAAAATTCCATTTAATATTGCACTATTTCAGTCGTCCTTTGGTCTGCCCGGTACAGTAGCCTGCAGCCCACAATGCCTCCAAGAAGTTAGGATTTCACTTACTGGGCGAGGTCACTTTGCAAGTCTGCCTGCAAAGGTCACTGCTGGAATTGAGTTACATTTTTAAAGTCCTAAAATGATGGATGAAAGTCTTTTCCGTCGTTCTCCAATTATTATTTTTTCCACATCATAATGTGGACCCAGCCTTCCCCATTATTCTTTGGACTAACCGCTTTAACTTCTTTTGTGAAAACTTACCCGAGTTCCCTTTCTATTCGAGTTAGTGGCGAAGGTAAGTTTATACGCTATTTGTTATAGTTATTAGCCAAGCAACAGTATTATTTGAAAATTCTTTGTCCACTAGACTAACCTTGAAGGTAAGTTTTGTGTAGGTATGTCCAGTTGTGTGAAAGTATTATGCATTATAACTACTACTTAGAAGAAAACATTTAAATAACGTGACTTGATTTTTGTTGCCTTTTATATGGCATTGAAACCTCTTTGCCATAATTATATATATACTTAATTGAAACACTCTGACTTTTTTAGTAGCTACCAGTGTTAGAATTTAAACCTAGTGATGTGCTTGAGCATAAATGGTGAGTGTGCCCGTGCACAAACAAAACACTTCAAAAGAATTTATCAGTCCACTTCTAAAAGCTAGCTAAGTAGTAGCTGTTGTGACCATACTTTATCTAACAAGTACAGAACTACTTTCTTACCTCAATTTCCCGAGTACTGGTATTTTCTGTAGTCATTAATACCGTATTTTGACTGAGTTACCAGTAGCGCTTGAAAACAAGTACTCTCAGCTACTATAAAAGTCGAGTTTGAACTTACGTCAGGTAAAGGGTCTCATCACCTTATAGCCTTCCCCCATAACATTTTGCGACTTGAAAAACCAAGAAGTTATAGCAATTATTGCACAGTGTTCAGTCCTGCAGTAAGTTTTAATACGTAAGTTCGTTTTGTGACATTTAGAAACAACCATTACTGGGTTTTTTTTAACTGAATACTGTACTCATTATAACCTTGATAAAGGGTGTAATCTAGAGGATCATGCTAAACAGTTTCTCTTCTCTGAATACAACGATCATAACTTTTGCCCAGGAATTGACAAGAAAAAGTATTATTATTACCAACCAACAAATCAAAAGGGAAGAGAAGGTGCATCCACTGCTGAGCATAATTAAAAATTTTTAATTACTATATCCACAGTATTCCCCAGTTATGTAAACTTGTCATGATTGAACTTTTTCAATTGTTGCATAGCGGTTTTTTTTATTCATTGTTTACAATTCATTGTTTTATATTATGGACTTCAATGTTTTCACTGAAAAACCTAGAAACTGTGTGGACTTCTCAAAGAGATGCTGTCAACATCTGCTGAGAGCTTGTTGTTGTGGCTCCGAAAAGGATTGTTTTGGTTGCTGCAATTTGAGAAATCAGGTCTTCAATGTTCGACACTATAGGCATGTGAAGGACAATGCATCAGGGATTCCACTATAGGCATGTGAAGGACAATGCATCAGGGATTCCACTATAGGCATGTGAAGGACAATGCATCAGGGATTCCATTACTGCATAAAGAATTAATTACAGATTTTTTTCTTCTACACTATCGGTGTGATCATACTGCACCTTCGCTACAATTTTTTAAAATTTTGCACTACATTATTGAACTTCTAATTAGCTATCACTAAGAAATTTTTTGACATTTTTGTGCCTAGTTAGTCAAAAGGTGTTATTGCTTTGGTATTAGGGCAAGATATCTTCACATTATCATGTAGGCCAGTGCAAAGTAACCAACTTCTTTACAGAAGTACATCATCATACTCATTTTATAATTTTCTGCTTAACTAATACTGCTGTTATTCTGATCGTGCTCAACTGTGTTGCTCATTTTTTCTAAAAGTACACAAAATTAATCTGATTTCTACTTTCACCTGCCAATACTTTTAATTGAACCAGACCAATTGATATCAACATAGTTTGAATTGGTAGTAGTACCTCATTAGTTATATTTAAAATGACAAAGAAAGTTAAAGATTAATAACAAAATGAATATTTCAAAACATCCATTATTATATCTTGCTCCACTTCTTGTTACTACTTCTAAATATTACACAAATAATGATACTATTTAATCAATTGAATTTCCCAAATTATTTTTAACACAATTAATCATTGTGCTGCAGATTTTAAATTAGATAAGGCCCCATCAAAATGTGCTAATGTGGTATGACACTCTATTGATACCATAAGACCCATTGATTTAAACAGTTGCTATGAAAATTTTTATTTCTGAGATATCAATATACAATTGATTCTCCATTGAGGGCATTCAAGTATAATTTGGTGTAAACTTTGGTTCTAGCTACATGAACCAAGACACCTTGGCTATTGTATACCTATAAAATACTATTGGAAAAGAAGGTTCCAATTCTTTGTTGAGTTATAAGAATTTGTAATGAACCTAAAGAATTGCTAGGCTGAAGTAATATAATTCATTGTTTTCTTTAATCACATTGTTTTCTATTACTACTGGTAACAACCAAGAATGACAATTTAGCCCCTACTGTAAAGTGAGATTTAAACTTCACATAAAATAATACTATTAATATTATAATAATAGAGTTTAATTGCAGACCTAGCTGAACCTTCCTCTAGTCATCCTTATAATTATAATGTTAATTTAAGTCCTATAGCTATAATACATGATATGTAGGGCATGTTTGTACAGTTTGACTTATGTATAACAAATACTATATGAGCTCTTTGTCTTCTTACTAGTGTCACATGAGGGTTGAATGCCACTCCACCTTCCATTTTCTAGACAATACCTGGCAAAGACTTTCTTGTCTTGGAGTGACCTTGTTTTGTTACAAATATAATATGCAACTGAACCTGTTTTCAGTTCTGCTCCCACAACTTCAACAAATCCTGATTCTAATTTTGGTTCAGGGCAGAGGCTTTGGCTTGGTGAAACAAATGCACGATCTTGAAGTTCTGTTAACAGGAATAAAATAGCAATCATTTGGATAAACAGAAAAAAACAAACACCAGCATTACTTGATTGTACATAGTATTAAATAACGAAGTTATGAAATTATGAGCATATAGCTATACGTCATAGAAAAACAACCACAACAGAACATATGCACTTTCTGATATGCACGCAGCACGAACATTTATGGTGCACCCCTACGAGAGCAGGAGGGCTTACAGCGGCTGGAACAGGCACACATTCAGTAGCAGAGACCTCCCAACTGGAGACAAAAATATTAGTACTAGAACGCAAGTAGGAAATCTAAATTGGGCGGGGTAAAATTGTGTGTAGGCTCCTTGAGCACGCTACACGCAAATAAATAAACGAGCATGGCCATTATAGCGGCACTCACAGTAGTATCAGCCTTTTTTCTTGTTTTCACAAGAACTACGCCGAAAAAAATGCAAATTGAAGAAACTTGTAACGTCTGCGGGTCAGATTTCCTCCCTTAGGGCACATAAATCCTCGATCTTCGTGTTCGCTGTTGACAGAGAGACAGAATGAATGAAAGGAGAAGGAACTGCTTTAACCCTCTCACTCAAGAGCGAAGAAGGTTAATATTATGGTACGTTGATATTCCTAATTTTCATTTTAATTATTTTATGAGTTCAGGCTACTCTATCTTTAATCACGACATCAAAGGTAAGTTCTTCATTCATAATTTGGATTTACAGTAAAAAATTTAATCATTTATTAGCAAATGGAAGGGACTTAAATCGTCATCTAGTCTAAACTTGCCTTCTCTCAAGGCATAAAATCGCCATCCTCGACAGATTTGTTGTTGACATAGTGACAGAATGAATGAATGAAAATGAAATATTGTAACTCTCACACCCATTGCGTTTAGGGTTAATAAAATTACAATACTTGTTAGTACATTGATAATCCTAATTTTCATTTCAGTTATATGGTTGATACATCATAAATCTAGAACATTGAGTAATAAACTTGATTTACAGTAAAATGTTAAGTCATTTACCCATTACAAGTAAGAAACCACTGGACGTCACTAATTTATCTCCCGTTCTGAAGACACATCTATAAGCTCCAAGGTTGTGTTTTTGAGCATTTACGATAGTAACTATGCGATCAAGCTTACCGCCGATTTCTGCGTTACTTGGCAACTTTCCTCCCATAAATTTCCACTTTTTCTTCTCTTGTGTGTCACAAAAAAATCGAATTGTGCCTCCAACGTATACTGATTGATGAGTCGGATACACAGAAGATTGTTGTGTACCTAAATCAAAATGAGTGGAATAACTTAGTTATTTGTTACTCCAAAGTGAAAACAACAACAACTTACAAGTTAATTGACCTTTTTACAATTGAACATATCAGCCTAGAACTAGTTACCTTTTAAATTAAGCGTTATTGCTCCTACAAAGGGTACATAATCATATGACCATGCGTACTGAAGGCTAGTTTTCCCTTCACACATATACTTTCCTTCATTAAATTCTTCAGCTTTTTTTAAAATCAGTGAATTATTTACAACTTCTGCATTGGTAGGAAGCGATCCTCCATTGTATGTCCAGGTTATGGACTTGAGGTAATTTTTATTGTGTACTTCACAATCAAACTTATAAAAAACTCCTTGATTATAATTGAATATATAATTAAAAGCTAAATGAAGTTTCAAAATATACATGATTATAACATGTTATTTGAAATTGAAGTATTTAAGCCTGATTAATAGCATTCAATGACATTTGTCATTACTACGGGCCCTACCTAGTCTTCCCTCACACCGCAAAATCCCCGAAATTCAGCCCCCAATCCGAAATGGGCCTTATTATTTCTATCAAAATATTGAAATTTAAAACAACTAAACAAAATACACTAAATCGCCTACTAAAGTATCGGAATCCATTTATAGCTATTTACAAACTAGTAGCTGAGCTCATACTTATAAATGAGTAAGGGGCTCTTCCTCAGCAAAGTAAGCTGCTTCAATTATTAGTCTTTCCCCTTCTTCAGCGGGCTCGTCTATTTTTCCCCTCTTAAAGGTTCTCAAACACTCTTTGGCGAAAAACCCTCCAAATAGGCCACAGCTGCTAGGGCCTGTTAAACTTACTTCCTCTTTTCCCCCGAATTATTTTATTTGTGCAGGCCAGCAAGTACTGCTAGGAGAAAGCGCCTATCAAGAATGAAGACTTGAAGTCCATCATATCTCAAGAAATATCCCGTCACCATTTTGGACTTCTTGGCAGTACTGCACGCTACCGCCGTAGGAAATTTTTAAAATATCATTTTCTTACCCGTGCGTGCATGCCATAACGTTGAGTTTTGTTGAATTTTATTTTACTTTTCTATTTACTCACCTTACCACGTGAACTATTGTCGATTATTTCCGTGAAATTCCGTACATTAAAAATATCTCAACGTTATAGGGTCGACCCCATTGTGACCCTAAACCCTGGCAAAATTTGAACCGTAGCAGTTAGTACATTTGAGCAGTACGCAAGATATGATTCTGGATCCCGCGAGAATTTTTATTGTAAGTTGACTCCGCCCCGCCCTATCGGTACACCGTAGTGGTGAGTGAGGCGCAGCTGCATTTCACGGGCACTAATTTGTTACAGAGGGGGCGTGACTTTGTGGTAGATACGCGCTACTTTTCAGCTGGAGTGCGCTACTAAAGGCGCCCAGGCGTGCTATGTGTGAGCATAATCTGTATGGGGGGGACCTTTGATTGTTTACTGAGTTCAAAATATATACTGAGTTCAAAATATCTACAGAATAAATTATTTGGTGTATATTTATTTAAAATATGATACCAGTGATGTATTTCAAATGCTGAGTGAGTTTAAATCTACACTATTGTTAAATGATTGATTTTAAGTTCTAACACTCAAGTTACTAAAAAAAAATGTTGAGTTTTTAATTACCTATATTATACAGTAAAGGGGACCAATGCTATAACCACTCCCCCTACTACTGTTTGAAACAACAACAAGCCAAAACATTTACTCAGGTGACATTCTTTAGCTAAGTAATAGTTGTAAAGCACAATACTTTCACAAAACTGAACAAATGCACACATTTAACAATAATTTAACTTTAATTAAAAAACTAATGCCAGGAATGATTTTACACCTCAGACGGTATTTATACAAAGAGTCTAGCTAAGTAGAATTGTTAGTGATAGTGGATAGTGGAAATTTACGACCTCCATCGTGCCTAGCCGTCTAGGAAGACTTGAGAAGCGGTCAAGGCTGATCACCAGCTTTACACTTCTGACTTTGCCATGCTAGTGGGTCTTACCTCTCACAGGTTGGTCTTGAGCCCGTTTGTCTGAGGTCACGAACATTCCGTGAGTAAGAAAACCTCCGCTGGCTAGGCAGTCCCCGGAGTTGGTCCATATTGTAATTTGCAGGAATGAAATAAAAAATTCGCTACTTTCCTGAGTTCTTTACTGCTGACAAATGGCAATCAACTGATTTGAATTTCACATGATACAAAACAGCTAGAAACTATTAATAGTTGACTAATTCAAAGAAAATAAAAATGCAAATATTTGGAATTCCCAACTGCTGACAGGAAGCAAGCAAGCAAGGTGCTTTGAGAAGCTAACTACAAGGATAAATTTTTAGGGGAAAAGAGAAACTATATACTTCCATGCTTAAAACCAAAAAAGTCTACTAACTACTGTATTGCTTAGTTAATTTAATTAGTTAATCTGAACAGACAGTTAGTCCTCTAATCAAATTATCTGCAGCATGTTGCCCTGATTTATACAATGTAAAAAAAAAAAATCAATTGAATACTCAAACTGGTATACTGAATTTGCTACACAACATTTTAATTGGAAATCAATATCTCTTCTTGAACTTGAATGTATGGGCCTATCTCTGAATGAATGGGCGTATCTGTACATTTATAATAATATTCATGGGAAATGAGGGTAAAAGTGATCAAAAAGAATATGCAACCAACTAGATTTTCTTAGGACCTAAGTGGGGAAGTTCGTCATGATTGTGAGCTGTATACCACTTGTTGTTATTGATGTTTTTTTTTTAATTTGTATTTTTGACTTTGTCTTACAGTACCTTTCTCTACCTAACTATAGCTTAATTAACCCATTGTTTTGCTTTAAAAGCACCTAACATTCTCTTTGTGAAAAGCTGGGATATAAGTAGTGCCATTATTAGTGATACATACCTATCACTTTTATTTCCACGTAGGCGATATAATAACGTATATTGTTAGTTCGAAGGTCTGATTCCTCATAATAGCAAGTGTAGTTTCCATAATGTTCTTGTTGTACATGATCAAATGTTAATTTTTTGCCAGTCAGAAAAGATTTATCATAATATATCGGACCATGATTAAATACCCAAAATGGGGTGCTACCACTCAGCATAGGTTTTTTAGACAATGTTAATTTTTTACCAATAGTTGTCTCAATATACTGAGGAGAAAGGTCTTCCAAAGGATTGATTTCTTGTAAATAAGTATATAAAATTTGTCACTGTTGTACATAAAATATGAATTTGCAAGATAATGAATAAGTGTATACATCATACAAATTTCCTAATCATGCTTGCTTTATTTTAAAGTAATAAGTTAGTAAGCCATACATAAACAGAAGCTTGAATATACTTATTGTATTAACAGCCTTCATTTCTTTCTTGAGTTTACCCTCATTAACAACTCATTCCCTCTTAATGTATTAGTTTCACTATATGTTGATTGTCGCCTGGTGACAAGCTAAATAGTATGGCGATATTATGCTCACTGCTACATAATAAAGCCAATTGCAACACATGAGGTTGTTTGTTTTTTTATGAAACTTTTCACAAAATAGCTAGTGGAATATATTAGAGATAAGGACAAGTTCTGCAACTACAGTACTGCAGGTAAACTCGTGGTCTGCCGGCTGGTAAAATGTGGAGCTTGTAGGACCAGCCTCTACAGACTGAGACAGAGAAGCAGAGAGAAGGAAAGAAAGAAATAGAAGTAGAAGAAAGAAGAAGGATGAATAAAGACTATACAGCTTTATAGCTGGTGCTTAAATGATTTGTGACTTTACATTTTCCTTACTATGTTTTGCGTAGTGCGGTTAGTTGCTAGTAGTTAGTTTAGCCAAACATTTTCCTGTGTGTATATTTGTTAGTCTGGGCATGCGCGTGAACTGTATTGCCTTTTGTGACGTAGCTAACTACTTTTATCAGGTAAGTGATTGTGAAGGTGATGTTTTTGATGACTGCCATGTGGAAGGAGGAGCTGATCTTCAGGATGGATCTCAAAGGACAGGTTGTAGTTCGATTTTGTATGATGAAATAGGCACAATAATAAAACCTGGTATGTGATGTAATGAAATATTAGCTAGCATTAAACAATTAACTTCTGGTCAAAAATATAAATTGTTAACCAATCATTTTATTCCTTGTAGTGATTTTAAGTTTCCGAAAACTTTCAAACATGGTTGCAATAGGCAGTTCCAACTGAAATGGCTCGAGAAATATTCCTGGCTAGTTTATAGCAAAGACTTGAGTGGGGGATTTTGTAAATATTGTGCGCTGTTTGTGACAGATAGAAGTAAGTGTGGAGCTTTAGTTAATACACCCTTTCAAAATTGGATAAAAATTAACAAGGTAGTGGGTGGACATGCCTCAAACCAGCATCATATAAATGCTGTTGCTGATGCTAGTGCATTTATTCATACTGTTGAATGTCCTCAAGAACGTTTAGATGTACGTATGAATCAACAATATTTGCAAAATATTAAAGAAAATCGGCATATACTTAAGTGTGTTGTGGAATGTATACTATTATGTGGGCGTCAGTGTATAGCTCTTAGAGATGATATTGAAAATTTGGAAAAATCTGTTAATCCGGGACACTTTTTTGCAGTATTGAAGCTGATGCAAATATATTTCTCCTGACATTCAAAATCAAATCATAGAAATAATAGGTGGATTGATTATTCAAAAGGAAATATTAAATGAAGTGCTTCATACAAAATACTATTCCATACTTGTAGATGAAATAACTTCCCACAACCAAGAGCTAATGCCATTAGTAGTTAGATTTGTATGTATTATTAGAGAAGAGTTTTTGAAGTTTTCATCCTTGACCAGACTAACTGGGAAGGCCATAGTTTTTGTTGTTATTCGTGGGGTTGGCCTTGATATCTGTAATATTCGTGGACAGGGTTATGATGGGGCTTCAAACATGTCTAGTAGTCGTATTGGTCTTCAAGCTTGCATACGAGAGAAGGCACCACTTGCAATTTACACACACTGCAGTGGACACTGTCTTAATCTTGTGATTAGTCATTCCTGTGATATTCCATTGGTGACCAATGTCCTGGATAAAATTAAGAGTGTCTTTCTTTCTTTTTTCAGCATAGTCCCAAACGAAGCAAACATTTGCAGCAGATAGTGTCTTGTAACATATCTGAAACCAATAAACGAAAACCATTACTTGACTTCCATTGGACAGCAAGGCATATAGCGTATCAGCACTTCTATCAGGATTTTGCTAGTGCTACTTGGGATCCTGAATCCAAAATCAAAGCCAACTCTTTGCTTCTGTCAATTACAGAGTTTGAATTTATAATTGTATTTCTAATAATTTATCAATTCTTGTCTCACCTTGCTGGGATCACTGTCAAGTTACAAGGCACTGAAGTAGATATAATGGAGGCATACAATCAAATTGATGACATTAAATCATGTTACAAAACAATCAGAGAAAATGTAAACATTGAATTTCACAAAGTTTATCTGCAGGCAGAGCGAATGGGTGAGAGTGTCAATGTTGACCCATCTAAGCCAAGAAGCTGTGCTCGTCAACGCAACAGACCAAATGCCGCAGCTGAGAATATTGAAGATTGGTACAGAATCAATGTTGCCATTCCTTTTATTGATCACATAATTACAGAACTTGACTCCCAGTTTTCTGGTTGGCCAAAACTGTATCAACTCTTCTTTGATTAGTGCCTTTAATATACACACAAAGAAGTCATAGATTTAACTGAAATTAAACAACTCTATTTTAATGATTTACCAACTCCTGAAACTCTTGAACAAGAGTTAAGCAGATGGAAGCACAAATTTCAATCATATAAAGATAAAACTAGCAATTGTTATGAAGCTCTAAAACATTTCACAGATTTTTCCAAATATACATGTGCTATTACAAATTGTTTGTACAATTCCAGTGACATCATGTGAATGTGAACGTGATGGAAGCATTTTGCATCACCTTAATACATAAAAACGTTTTAAAAATGACAAATGAAAGGTTGACAAATTTAGCCTTTGATGACTATTCATTATAATCATGTAATAGATTTAGATAGAGTAGTAGATACGTTGGTACAATTTCATCCTAGAAGAATGCATTTAAATACTTTGCTATGTTAGTGAATATGTAGCAAGTATACTAAGTGATCCAAATTGGTTTGAGGAAGTTCACCTGCAACCTTATAGCTATTTCCCTTTTATTTTATTTTTTCTGTATTTGTAGGTTAGCCGTGAGAATGCTACTAACAGAAGCAGAAATTATTTAACAAGTTATTCATCAACATTGTTTGCATTTTTATCCTTACTTAAAACCTCATATATCTTGATTATTAATAGTCATTTTCATGTCCTCATTATACTGATTGTCAATAAAATTGATCTTCATTTCAAATTTTATTCTTCACTATTAGTAAATAAAATAAACATTTGCTAATTATGTGGCTTAAAGTAGTGTGGTTTAAGTGGGTGTGGCTTAAACAAGATCGGGCAAAAAAAAAAAGAACCCCCCTTTTCAAATTGCTGGCTACGGGCCTGATAACCTGGTTGGTAGGCTTTACTAGAAAAGAAGGTACATGTGGGAGAATGAAAGACAAGAAGATGAGAAGGAAGAGAAAGAGACAGTGTGTGTTTGTGTGTCATGCATGTAATTCATTTTTTAGTGTAAGTTGTGTACATCACTTTGTGTGTGCGTTATAATTCATTTGTGGTTGTGCAAGTGGATGATGAAATACCTGTGCATGTTGATCCTCAACTTCATTGGATGTTTGTATGGTATGAACTTTATTTCCATATTTGGACATGTGTGTTTCTATATAACCTTTGTAAGTCACTCAGTGTCTCAGTTCTTTGTATGGACCAATTTTGACTTAATCCTCATCTGGTGTCTGCCCATTGTTCTTGTTGTATCTTATATAACTTAGAACTTATATAACTAACTCTGTCGCAGCACTTGCCACAGCTCTGGTGGCAGCGTTAACAAATCTATTTACTCAGGATGGAGAGCATAATAGCCTGTCCTTGAGAACGTGCGGTCACGTCAATGATTAATCTCCTGCCGTTCCCCACAAGTACAATAGAAAAGGTAAGTACATGGAAAACTGGTAAGCTGGTAAGCTAGGATCGTTACTATAACTACTAGCCTATCATAGGGTAATGAGCTTGCCAATACAATATGAGATAACAGTGTGTGCTAATACCATGTGTGATAACACCATGTGTGATAACATGAGTTATCTCATATGGTCACTTACATAAAAATAACATTGTAAAATAACATTGTGATGATATCTTATATGTTTTCTGATAAATTTGCTATGTTTCAACCTGTACTTAGCCCTTCTTTCTCACTATAGTGCTGAATCTGTCTATACACTGCTATTACTCATACTAAAGTACTCTCCCACACTGATCATTTAGACTTCTTAATAATATGTTTTAACTTTTCCTACCAACCTATCAGTTATAATTTTCTTCAGCTAGCTAAATACAAGAATGACAGCTGAGCAATCTGTGTGTGTTTAATCTCTTACCTCCTATAAAAACATTAACAGTACTTTCAAATACATCCATATATTTGTTTGTTCCAATACACTTGAATATTCCACTGTGTGATGTTGTGGCAGAACGAATGTAAATCGTATTATCTATATAAGTAGCCTTTCTAATAGACTTATCTTCAAAAAACCATTTTGGTGGGGATTCACTAATACACTTCAGTACTATAGTTTTTCCTTTTAAAAAAGAGATACTTCTTGGTCTGATGCCATACTCTAGACTATAAACATTGGCTGCAGAAAATGTAGTACAATCATGACAATATAATAATAATAAGAGAACTATAGCTAATATAATCACAACTTGTTAGCTGGTTTATTACCTAAAGGAAGAGTTACTAATATGAATAAATGCAATTGAGACATTTCTATTTGCCAGTTCAGATGGCTAAAGTTTCACATAACCAGTCCAATTAATGACAGAAGTTTAGCGTCCCACCAGAAATGATCCCAATTTAATTTTTTTTTGAAATCAGATAAATTCTAGGAAACCCATATTAAATTCAACTGCTGCAGCAACAAAATGTATTAAAAAACATTGATTCTTTGGGAAACCTAGAAATGATGATTAGAATAGGCAACCCCCGCTCCTTTTCCGTGTTCAAGGAAACACAGTCCTTCAAATATCTGGTGGGGACTACGCTACTGAACTGTTCGGAAGTAGCTGAACATGATGAGAAGGGGTAAGCAGTGTGAATGCACACATGACTGCGATGAACACCATTGAAAGTATAGGTTATAGAGGTTGATAAGAGATTTATCCAACAAACGTGGGTCGAAAGTACCACATAGTAAACGCCTGTAAATCCTGTACCGAAGGTATGGTGGGTATTCCCGACTAGTACTAAGGCTCTAGGCTATAGGAAACAGTATTTTTTGATTGGACAACGAACTTATTCACTCCTAGGCGCCACGAATCAAGCTATCTCATTGGACGATTTGAAGAGACAATGTTATAATCATAGATAAAGGACATTGCCTTAAAGGTTCTTGGAAAGTCGAACTGGAAAAGTTACTTACACTTTAACATGAAAGCTCTTCAGGGAAAGTTTTGTTGTCTCTAGGTGAGGTATAGTACTTTAAGACTATTTGGCAGCGAGACACTACTATCAAGGGTAACCCAATTGAAAATTGGGGATATTTGTTTGCTGGTGGGCGAGTGGAGCGAGCGCTACATATTAGGGGTGGAAAATGCATAATTGGGTATTATCGTTTTTGGCTTCAGTGCTATTTGGTAAAACGTTTTCATTGAGGCTTCGCCCCTCCACACGTACTGATGTTTAAAATTCCATTTAATATTGCGATATTTCACTCGTCCTTTGGTCTGCCCGGTACAGTAGCCTGCAGCCCACAATACCGCCAAGAAGTTAGGATTTCACTTACTGGGTGAACTCACTTTGCAAGCCTACCAGCAAAGAGCACTGCTGGAATTTAGCTATATTTTGAAGGTCCTAAAATGATGGATGAAAGTCTTTTCCGTCGTTCTCCAATAATTTTTTTTCAACCCCATTCTTTGGACTAACTATAGCTAATAACTATAACAATAGCGTATCAACTTACCACCCCACTAACTCGAATGGAAAGGGAACTCGGGTAAGTTTCCAAAAAAAAATTTTTAAAGCGAAGCAACCGTATTTATTTGAAAATTCTTTGTCCACTTGACTAACCTTGAAGGTAAGTTTTGTGTAGGTATGTCCAGTTGTGTGAAAGTATTATGCATTACAACTACTACTTAGAAAAAAACATTTAAATAACGTGACTTGTTTTTTGTTGCCTTTTACTATTAAAACCTCATTGCCACAATTATATACTTAATTGAAACACTCTGACTTTTTTTTAGTAGCTACCAGTGTTAGAATTTAAACTAGTGATGTGCTTAAGTACAAATGGTGATCGAGCCCGTGCACGAACAAAACACTTCAAAAGTATCTACCGGTCCACTTCTAAAAGCTAGCTAAGTAGTAGCTTTTGTGACCATACTTTATCTAACAAATAAAGAACTACTTTCTTACCTCAATTTCCCGCGTATTGGCGTTTTCTGTAGTCTCTAATACCGTATTTTGACTGAGTTACCAGTAGCGCTTGAAAACAAGTACTCTCAGCCACTATAAAAGCCGAGTTTTTGAATTTAGGTCAGGTAATGAGTCTCAACACCGTATAGCCTACTACCATAACATTTTGCGACTTGAAAAACCAAGCAGTTCTAGCAATTATTTCACAGTGTTCAGTCCTGTAGTAAGTTTTAGTACATAAGTTAGTTTTGTGGCATTTAGAAACAACCTATTACAGGGGGTTAAAAACAATTAAATTTTCCCCCTGAATGATTCGGATCCTAAACGGAAGGTTCTGTTTAGAGGAAGGTGGGAAGGGATAGACCCAAAACAAATACAAAATCGGAGGACGGAGTACAAAATGACCTATTCACACCCAAACCCCCATTTTCAATTGTGTTACCCCTGAGAGTGTCTGCTCACTTGCTTCTAGCCAATCACTCGTTTAAGGGTGCTCACACATAGCAACGCTCGCGCGAGGCTTAATTGAGCCTTAAACCACGAAACCACGGAGTTGTAAAGGTGGTAGGCGGATCTTAAATACCCGCGCAGAGATAAGAGCTGCTAGGCAGCCCGTGGTAAATTCGCGTGGTTACTGTAGTGTAACAAATTGGCTGGTAACAGCTGTTTATTCAATATAGAAGCTAGTTAGGAAGTCATGGGCAGGAGGCTTAAAACCAAGAAAAAGCAACAATTAATGGACGCAAGAGAAAGAAATAAAATTCTCAGCCACTCTACAAGAGGTACTATATTAGCTAATCAGGTTCCACAATTTATTCTTTGTTATTGTTGTTATAGCTGTGCTGAGAATTATCGAACAAAATGTACCAGGTGTCAACACCAATGCTCCTGAGGTACAGAGTTTCCTTTTGCCTGAGCCAACAATACACTCAGTGGAAGCTGGAACTGGTAATAAATGCAATATAACATGAAACTGAAACAATTAACACACAAATCAGTCCTGAAAAAGAAATAAATATTAAAAAAACAAACACAATAAATATATAGGTCCTATTAGTATGGACGTCACTGCTATGGACTCTCATCCAGTCAGGAACCCTGATCCAGCTAGTGACATCACTCGTCCAGTCAGTGATGGGAGTCCTAGTCCAGTCTGGAGTACCCCTGCACTCAGCTTGGCAGTTCCCAGCACCGAGCCGGAAGGTATAACTAGGGAAATTAGCCGAGAAATGATCAATACCAATTAATAGATAATTTCAATAGTGTATGTACATTGTAATTTGGTATTATGTATTTAGGTACTATAGATTATAGGGTGCTAATTTTAGAGTTCAATTTTTTTGGAATTTCCTATGATTAAAAATACTTTGGTAGAGATTGTCAACTTAATGAAGAGTCCAGGTAAAATTATATTTTAAGATTTTTTTCCTATCCGATAAAATTATAAACATTGCGGCATAAACAGCTTGTATTTATATTACCGGAATTGATTGTGAATGATATATACTACTTACATAGTGGATAGCCATATGTACTCTAGATTATATTTGGCAATGATATTGGTAAGGCCATACCTACTTGTTTCGCGGGCAAACTGACCCTTAAAATAGGGTCTAAAAATGAAAATGACAGTAACGTGATGTATAGTTACCATGGTTAATGATTGATTTAAAGCAACAAAACAAATTATCATTAAAAAAACTCGAGAAAATAATGAATACTAAACAAAAACGACTTCTAGAATGTCTGTCTTGCTTAGCAGTCTAGGGGCAGGTCTTTTGCCACTGGATCGGCATAAAAAACAAGGGGCGAACTGACTTAGCAATAATTGATAGGTCAGAGGTCTTTTTTTTTTTTAAATCAAAAATTTTGGGTTGGTCGGGTCGCAAAACAAAATCAAATTGGTATGACCTAATCAATAAGTTATTAATTATTATTACTTTGTATTATGATTGTCATCATCATCATCATCATGACTTTTTATTTATATAGATGAAGAAGGATGGGGAAGAAGTTCTCCAGGGTGCATCACTATCAATGGAGAAGCTGCACATAAAAATTATTGGGAGTCCTATTGAAGGTATGCAGCTAGCTACTGAAATACAATCAATACTACTTAATAATAATAATAATTACCTTGTAGGAGCCCATAGAGCACTTCCTGATGTTCTGGCACTGGAAAGAGTCTTCACCCATTCTGATCTTGCTGAAAGTTTGGCTAACCTCTCTGTTCGGACTCCCCAAGTTCAACTGTCCCTGTGGATCCTGCAGCTTTGATTAAGTCACTGGGCAGACCTAACCTAACCTCAACTCAAGCCAAGAAGCTGGACTCCCTTAGTATAGGCTACACAGAGCTCCTCCAGCTTCGAGAATACAGTGGTACCACCGAAGTCTTTCTTACCGCTCTGAAGGACAGGGGATACGGAGCAAGCCCCTGAGGGAGAAGCTTGCCAAGGCCATCGGCACCCGTTGAATCTTCACAGTTTATTTTATTTTATTATATACCCGGCTCTTTTCAGAGCCACTGCATTCACAAAAGATTCCATCTTGTTGGTTCCAGCTGCTCTAGATAGTGCGCCCCGCCCCCACCTAGCTAATACGCGTATAGATAATTCCGCATACTATGGGCGGGGCTCGATCTTTGCACAAAGGCAAAAGGGTGCGAGCCAATTGGAATCTATTTTGCAGTCCAAGTCCAGAAGGGGGTGGAATTAGTGTTCCATTTTTAGTACAGCGGCATAATTTAACAAGGTAAAGAAAGTAGTCAGACTAGTTTTTTAATAAAGTTTACAGTTGTGACGCGACTGTAAAAAAATCACGTGGAAATGTGAATAAATATAAAGTGAAACGGAATTGAAAAAAACTAATCTGACAACTTTGTAACAATTAGCTAAAAGAAGCGGTGGACGGAATTTTGGCTTCGGTGGTCCTCCACAGTTTCCAAATAGATGCGTTTATTTTTGGGACTTTGAGGCTTCATATCTTTTGCCGCTCAGCGTTTGTGTCTGTCATTCTTGGTAAGTTCACTGTCTGCTGGTACATCTCGGAGATCCCCCTGACAGTGTGGACCTGCAAGGTATAGAATCGGAGTTATTTCCCATAGCAACAGCCAATTAACCTTAATTGATTTGCGTGGGCGGAGCGCGTATCCGGTGTGCCAGCACCCTTAACAATAGTGTAGTTTTAGGTTCACTCACCATTTGTGATCTTATAACCACATTAGGAAATGTGGTTATAAGGTAGATCTTCATTACTTGATTAAAGCAGCTGTGCTAGTGGTGGCCATTCTGTTATTATACTTCCCAAATTTGAAAAGTTTGAAATATTGGGAGTGCTGTCAGCTAATTCAGAATCAGCAAACCATCTAGAGGACCATGCTAAACAGTTTCTTTTCTTTCAATACAACTATCATAACTGCTGCCCAGGAATTGACAAGAAAACCTATATTATTACCAACCAACAAATCAAAAGGGAAGAGAAGGTGCATCCACTGCTGAGCATAATTAAAATTCTTTAATTTCTATATCCACAGTATTCCACAGTTAGGTAAACTTGTCATGATTGAACTTTTTCAGTTGTTGCAAAGTGTTTTTTTTTTATTAGTTTTTTTACAATTTTTTTTTATATGGACTTCAATGTTTTCACTGAAAAAGCAAGTTATGTTGAATGGTCTATATTGAGTAATTCAGTGAGTAAGTGTCATTTATTTGGTAAGTGAAATTTATAATATAGCTACTGCAATCATCACTTTTTTTACTTATTTTGGAATAATAAGAAAATAATGACAAAATTTATGGAATGATATTATTCTTTTGGAATAATAACAATTTTTTAGAATAAAAAAAAAAAATTCCAAAATTTAGACCATAATCTGGCTGGCCCCAGCAATGGGCCAGCTTGTTATTTTCAGCATATTTATACAATATGCTTTTCTGGTTATCCTTGGCCTGCATACACTCCAGCTTCAACACCTCCTTCACATTGTCATTGTGAAGAAAATTGAAGAGAGTAGCTAGAAATGTGAAGATTTATATCAACATATTCTTGTTTATAAATTAAAATTCGGAATTTTCATCTTTATAACAAATTAAATCACCTTGTTTTATACAAAACAGTATTATTATTCAAGAGGATTTTATTTTACTTCAAATCGTTATACAATAGCACAGAAAAAATATATGCAAATTGACTTCAGCCCTGGGACAGTAAAAATACACAGTTTACTTGACTAGAGGCAAGTGTTAATGCACACCAGCCAAGTTAATTTCACATAGTTAAGAACGGAACAGATGCATCAATTAGATCACTTGATCTTTTATAAAGTCTTGTAAGCCATGTACAATGTACTTCAAAGTAATGTTGTTTTGACAATGCAACTATTAGAATAGGATCCATTCGCTTTCAGTTACGATTAATCGCCTTTTACCTTCTCTTCCACTTTCGCCAATTAGAATAGGATCTAAAGAGTACTTTCTAAAGAATCTGTATGATACTGAGCAAAGGAAAGTTCTATTTCATACACAGAAAGGTTTAGCGAGAGTGAGTGTGTGTAGAATTTTGATATCAACAGTCCGTTAGTGAGGTTAGATACTATAAAATATTAGAAAGATAGTCTGTGGTATAAAGTATCTTCCACTCTGTTAAAACAGGGTGTTTAAACAAAACCTTGTATTGTGACACCCCACTTTGAGCCCTTATAACTTACAACCAATACAACATTCCACCTTCTGAAGCTGTGCCATTCCAGCGTATTAGCTGAATGTGCTGTATATCAAGGTGGTCACATAATGGGGGCAGTGTAGCTACCAATCCTAGACAAACTTTTCTTGATTTCTTTGGGTGTGGAAACTTGAGAAAACTGTGTGGACTTCTCAAAGAGGTGCAGCAAAGATCTGGTGAGAACTTCTTGTTGTGGCCCCAAAAAGGGATGTTTGGTTGCTGTAATGTGTGAAATCAGGTCTTCAATGTATGACACTATTAGGCATGTGAAGAACATTGCATCAGGGATTCCAATAGGCATGTGAAGGACAATGCATCAGGGATTCCACTATAGGCATGTAAAGGACAATGCATCAGGGATTCCACTATAGGCATGTGAAGGACAATGCATCAGGGATTCCACTACGAACATGTGAAGGACAATGCATCAGGGATTCCAATAGGCATGTGAAGGACAATGCATAAGGGATTCCACTATAGGCATGTAAAGGACGATGCATCAGGGATTTCATTACTCCATACAATAATAATTACAGAATTTTTTTTCTTGGACAGTTCTACACTATGGTGTGATCATAATTTAGCTGCACATTAGCTACATTTTTTTTAATGCACTACATTATTGAATTTCTAATTAGCTATCACTAAGAAATTTTTGACAGTTTTGTGGTGTTAGTCAAAAGGTGTTATTGCTTTGGTATTAGTGGTATTAGGGCAAAATATCTTTACAGTATCATGTAGGCTTGTGTGCAAAGTAATGAACTTTTATACAGAAGTGCATGATCATATTCATTTTATAATTTTCTGCAGTTATTCTGATCATGCTCAACTGTGTTGCTTATTGTTCTAAAAACCAGAAGTGTACACAAAATTAATTTGATTTCTACTTTCACCTGCCAATACTTTTCAATTAATCAAATTGAACCAGACCAATTGATATCAACACAGCTTGAATTGAAGTAGTAGCTCATTAGTTATATTTAAAATAGCAAGGAAAGTTAAAGATTAATAACGAAATGAATATTTCAAAACATCCATTATTATATCTTGCTGCACTTCTTGTTACTTCTAAATATTACACAAAAATGATATTATTTAGTCAATTGAATTTTCCAAATCAGTTTAAACACAATTAATCATTGTGCTGCAGATTTTAAATTAGATAAGGCCCCATCAAAATGTGCTAATGTGGTAATACTCTATTTTTGACATTTTTGTGGTGTTAGTCGAAAGGTGTTAATTGCTTCGTTATAATTTTCTTCAGCTAGCTAAATACAAGAATGACAGCTGAACTATCTGTGTGTGTTGTTGTTTTTTAAAGTTTAATCTCTTACCTCCTATAAAAACATTAACAGTACGTTCAAATACTTCCATATATTATTTATTTGTTCCAATACACTTGAATATTCCACTGTGTGATGTTGTGGCAGAAAGAATGTAAATCGTATTATCTATATAAGTTGCCCTTCAAATAGACTTATCTTAAAAAAAACATTTTGGTAGGGATTCACTAATACACTTCAGTACTATAGTTTTTCCTTTTAAAAATGAATTACTTTTTGGTCTAATGCCATACTCTTCACTATAAACATTGGCTGCAGAAAATTTAGTACAATCATGACAGTATAATAATAAATATAAGAGAACTATAGCTAAAATAATCACAACTGGTTAGCTGGTTTATTACCTAAAGGTGAAGTAAAGGGTCTCAACACCGTATAGCCTTCCGCCATAACATTTTGCGACTTGAAAAACCAAGAAGTTCTAGGAATTATTGCACAATGTTCAGTCCTGCAGTAAGTTTTAATACATAAGTTTGTTTTGTGGCATTTAGAAACAACCTATTACTGGGGGTTAAAAACAATTAAATTTCTCCCTGAATGATACGGATCCTAAACAGAAGGTTCTGTTTAGAGGAGGCTGGGAAGAGCTAAACCCAAAACAAATACAAAAATGGAGGGCCGAAGTACAAAATGACCTACTCACACACAAATCCCCGATTTTCAATTGTGTTACCCCTAGGAGTGTCTGCTCATTTCGCTTGCTAGCCAATCACTCGTTTAACAATAGTGTAGTTTTAGGCTCACTGCCATCTATGATCTTATAACCACATTTGGAAATGTGGTTATAAGGTAGATCTTCATTACTTGATTAAAGTAGCTGAGCTAGTGCTGGCCATTCTGTTATTATACTTCTAAAATGGGAAAGTTTGAAATACTGGGAGTGCTGTCAGCTAAGGTTCAGAATAAGCAAACCATCCTGCCCAGGAATTGACAAGAAAAAGTATATTATTACCAACCAACAAATCAAAAGGGAAGAGAAGGTGCATCCACTTCTGAGCATATTAAACTTGTCATGATTGAACTTCTTCAGTTGTTGCAGAGCGTGTTTTTTTTTTATTCATTATTATTATATATTTACAATTCATTTTTTTTATATGGACTTCAATGTTTTCACTACAAAGTTAGTTATGTTGAATGGTCTATATTGAGTAATTCAGTGAGTGAGAGTCATTTATTTCGTAAGTGAGCTACTGCAATCATCACTTTTTTTTTTTACTTATTTTGGAATAATAAGAAAATAATGACAATATTTATGGAATGATATTATTCTTTTGGAATAATAACAATAATTGTTTAGAATAAAAAAAGAAAGAATAATTCCAAAATTTAGAGCATAATCTGGAAGGTCCCAGTAATGGGTCAGTTTTTTATTATCAGCATATTTATAAAATTTGCTTTTCTTGACCTGCGTACACTCCAGCTTCAACACCTCCTTCACATTTTCATTGTGAAGAAAACTGAAGAGAGTAGCTAGAAATGTAAAGATTTTATATCAACATATCCTTGTTTATAAATTAAAATTCGAAATTTTCATCTTTATAACAAATTAAATCACCTTGTTTTATACAAACAGTATTATTATTCAAGAGGATTTTATTTTACTTCAAATCTTTATACAATAGCACAGAAAAAATAGCCACAAATTGACTTCAACCCTGGGACAGTAAAAATACACAGTTTACTTGACTAGAGTCAAGTGTTAATGCACACTAGCCAAGTTAATTTCACATAGTTAAGGAAGGAGCAGATGCATGAATTAGATCACTTGATCTTTTATAAAGTCTTGTAAGCCATGTACAATGTACTTCAAAGTTAATGTTGTTTTGACAATGCAACTACTAGAATAGGATCCATTCGCTTTCAGTTACGATTAATTAAGGGTGATTAAACCCTGCAGCTACCAATCCTAGACAAACTTTTCCTGATTTCTTTGGGTGTTGATACTTGAGAAAACTGTGTGGACTTCTGTGTGGACTTCTCAAAGAGATGCTGTAAAGATATGGTGAGAGCTTGTTGTTGTGGCCCCAAATAGGGATGTTTGGTTGCTGTAATGTGTGAAATCAGGTCATTGAGGAACCCTTGATTTTCTCTGGACAGTTCTACACTATGGGTGAGATGTGTGATCATAATTTAGCTGCTCCTTAGCTACACTTTTTATTTTATTTTGCACTTCATTATTGAACTTCTAATTAACTATGACTAAGAAATTTTGACATTTTTGTGGTGTTAGTCAAAAGCTGTTATTGCTTTGGTATTAGGGCAAAATATCTTTACAGTATCATGTAGGCCTGTGTGTGCAAAGTAATGAATTTTTATACAGAAGTGCATGATAATACTCATTTTATAATTTTTTGCTTAACTAATACGCTGTTATTCTAATCATGCTCAACTGTGTTGCTCATGTTTCTAAAAAACAAAAGTGTACACAAAATTAATCTGATTTCTACTTTCATCTGCCAATACTTTTCAATTTATCAAATTGAACCAGACCAATTGATACCAACATTGTTTGAATTAGTAGTAGTAGCTCATTAGTTATATTTAAAATAGCAAAGTAAGTTAAAGATTAACAAAATGAAAATTATTTCAAAACATCCATTATTATATCTTGCTGCACTTCTTTTTACATCTAAATATTACATAAATAATGATAATATTTAGTCAATTGAAATTCCCAAATCATTTTAAACACAATTAATTATTGTGCTGCACATTTTAAATTAGATAAGGCCCCATCAAAATGTGCTAATGTGGTATGACAATCTATTGATACCATAAGACCCATTGATTTACACACTTGGTATGAAAATTTTAATTTCTGAGATATCAATATACAATCGATTCTCCATTGAGCCTATTCAGGTATATTTTGGTGTAAACTTTGGTTCTAGCTACATGGAACCAAGATACTTTGGCTATTGTATTTTACCTATAAAATACTATTGGAAAAGAAGGTTCCAATTCTTTGTTGAGTTATAAGAATTTGTAATGAACCTAAAGAATTGCTAGGCAGAAGTAATATAATTCATTGTTTTCTTTAATCACTTTATTTTCTATTACTAATTGTAATGTTAATTTAAGTCCTATAGCTATAATACATGATATGTAGGGCATGCTTGTACAGTTTGACTTATGTATAACAAATTCTATATGAGTTCTTTGTCTTCTTACTAGTGTCACATGAGGGTTGAATACCACTCCAACTTCCATTTGCTAGACAATACCTGGCAAAGACTTTCTTGTTTTGGAATGACCTTGTTTTGTTACAAATATAATATGCAACTGAACCTATTTTTAGTTCTGCTCCCTTAACTTCAACAAATCCTGATTCTAATTTTGGTTCAGGGCAGAGGCTTTGGCTTTGTGAAACAAATGCACGATCTTGAAGTTCGGTTTATACCAACAATAACAGGAATAAAATAGCAATCATTTGGATAAACTGAAAACAACCCAGCATTACTTGATTGTAAGACTAATTAAGAAAACTTTACTTTCATAAAACTAAGAGTGCAAACTCACAAGGATATTTAGTCTGTTAAAAATGTTGTAATTTTCTATTTGGGGTGACTTTCGATCCGCTGTTCATATGAACTGGAGCACTAAGAGTGCAAACCCTCAACGTTTGTTAAAAATAATGCAATTTTTTTTGCAATAGAAGCCACTACTATTAAATAACAAAGTTATAAAATTATGAGCATATAGCTATTATAATTTTGTTCTATTTGTACAATAACGACTTCATAGAAAAACAACAACAACAGAGCTTATGCACACTCAGATATGCACTCAGCGCAATACTTAAGGCACACCCCTTAGAGAGCGGGCATGATTAGAGCTGATGGAAGAGGCACACATTCAGTAGCAGAGACTTCCCAACCCGAGTCAAAAATATTAGCACTAGAACGCACTTAGGAAATCTAAGTCGGGTGGGGTAAAATTGAGCGTAGGCGTCTGCAGCACGACACGCAAATGAATAAACGTGCATGCCGAAAAAAGGCAAATTGAAGACACTTGTAACGTCAACTGGTCAGATTTCCTCCCTCAGGGCACATAAATCCTCGATCTTCGTGATTCGCTGTAGGGAGACAGAATGAATGAAAGGAGATGGTGCTACTGCAACCCTCTCAAGAGCGAAGAAGGCTAATATTATGGCACGTTGATATTCATAATTTTCATTTTAATTATTTTTCCAATATGATGGGTTCATGGCTACTCTACCATAAATCACGACATCAAAGGTAAGTTCTTCATTCATAAATTTGGATTTACATTTAAAAATTTAATCATTTATCAGTAAGAAACCACTGTATTAGCAAATTGACGATATGCATGCTGACGTCAGCACTGGAGGTCAACGGGTCAACGGTGAACAAGGATGGCAACGCTATAACTGAAGCAGCTGAATCAACTCCTTTTACTCCTTTGACCAGTTGGACGGTAGATCAATTGAAGGAATATCTCAAGGAACACCATGTACCTGTAACTGGGGTCAAGTCTGAGCTTGTCAAGCGAGTAAAAAATTGTGTTGATATCTTGTTCTATGAAGAAGAATTGAATGCTAAGACATTTCAGCAGTTTCACAGCAGTAGCAATGTCCCACCTAGCTTTGACAGTATTCCTAAAGGTCCATGGAGCAAAGAGAACTTTCCTTTGGTTAAGAAGCAAGATGTTATGGACTACCTTGTGAATAAAGGAGGATATACCAAAAACTATCGAACTGGAGTGCGTCTTTGTCAATGTGGGCATTTATATGACATAGAAATGTGTGCACATAACAATGTCATTTATATGAGAGGAAAATGCCGGCCTACAATGAGAAGTAAGCCACCATTCTATTTTTTGTTTATTATGGTTGATATAAATGCTATGAGACCCACTGGAGAAAATTGTTTTTGTGCTGCTGGTGCCAGTCAAAGTTGTGTTCATATATCTGCAATGCTATTAACTGTAGCAGAAGTGACAGCTACAGCTTGCACAAGCATTAGATGGGCCTGGTCTAAACCATCAGGGGCAAAAGCACCAGCAGTATTGGCAAGTGAGCTTGATTTTGGTATAGCTTCTTCAGAAGGTCATTTTCCATAAATACTGGTTTAAAACCACCAAGCTGCTGGTTCTAGACCTGCTGTTATGGATTTCTTTGAAGGTGAAAAAGAGAGAGAAGCTTTTTCCAAAACTATTGATCAGAATTTGAGCAATAATTATGATCCTTTCAGTAAATTGGCTGCTATATGCTCATTACAGGAGCCTACCGTGGATGATCTTCTTGATGCTCTCTGTATGAAGAAGCTGAACTTCTTCAGTTAAAGACCATTGGACAACGTGACAACACCTTGTGGATGGATGTACGGCAATGGCGTATTACTGCAAGCAATTTTGGGCGAGTCGGTAACAGAAATTTTCGTGTGTTATACCCACCTTCTCTAAAAAAAATTACTATGGACACCCTAACACTGCTGCTATTCAATGGGGGCAAAAACATGAAAATGATGCTTTAAAAGCTTATGAAGACAAATTGAATGTTGAAGTTGATGTCTGTGGTATATTTTTGAGCACACATTTTCCATTTCTCGGTGTAACACCTGATGGACTTGTGTATACTGGCACAGGTATGGGAAAGTTTGCTATTGTAGAAGTTAAGTGCCCATACAAACATTGTAATTCTACTATACTTGATGCTTGTAAAGACTCTTAGTTTTGTCTTGAACTTGACAGTTCAAATCAGCCAAAATTAAATAGAAATCATGACTACTATTATCAGATTTTAGGACAACTAGGGATTAGTGGTGGTAATATTGTGACTTCGTTGTTTGGACACTTGTTGATGTTTATATTGAAAGAGTATATTTGGATTCAACAGTATGGCAAGAGATGACTGTAAAACTTACCAACTATTACAAGACTGAATTAGGTCCAGAAATTATTCATAGATTGATGGAATCATAACATTATAGACATAATTAATCACTTTATCACTCTGTTCTTAAATTGCATAATGCACATGTAACTATAACCATATCATCAACAAGTTTTTTATTCAATCGATTGCATAAAGTTGATTGAAGTGCCTCATGTCCACTAAACTTTCCTCCAGTTAAGAATGATGGAATTGTCAAAAAAAAAGTTTTGTGTGCAAAGAGATCACGTGCTGTATACCCTTTATCAGCCAATATTCACTGACCAGGCTTCAAAAGATCCAAAATTCCACTATATTCTATTGTGAATCTGTCACTACAATTTCCTGAAAATCCTGGTGATACAAACACGAAAACCCCGGTAAATGTATCAATTGCCACCAAATATTTGATGGTGATATGACTTTTATAATCACTGCAAGCAGATTTTTGAGTTGATAAGTTGCTTGGTCGTTGAATAAATATTTCTGTCCCATCAATGATAGCAACAGAATTGGGAAGAAAATTATAAGGAGGGGAATTAGGTCCAATTGTTCTCTGGGGCCACTTTATTAAGTCAAAAAAAAACACAGCTAGCAAGGTATCCAATGGTTAATTATTCTTGAGACATGATTGGTCAATGGAAAAATGGCATGCTAAATCGTCTTGAGTCAGATTCTGTCTTAATCTCATAAGCACCATAAGAAGTTTCTGTGAATATGTAAGTGTGGCTGGATCATCAGGTGAGTGTGATCTCCTACCCATTGAAGTGCCACATAGCCAAGAAACCAAACACTTAAATTCAGGAGTCTTCAAGCCAGTGTACAAATGCAGCTGTGAACTAGACAAGAGTGCTGGATCAAGTCTTTGGAGAGTATTTTGTAAATGATGAATTTGAGTAGATAATTGTAGATTTTCTTCTTTCAAGCAACTAACTTCTGTATCATTGCACTGTGTGGAGGCATCACTCGTTAAATTTGCATTAGAAGGTATGCCCTCACCACTACCACTGGCTTGATCAATAGCGCTAACATCATTTCGAACCAATACCCTTCTTTCAGCAGATTTTTCATTCACAAACTCATGAGGTCGTTTAAAATGTCGAGGTACCACATCATTTTTCCATCTACTAGGCCTTTAAATTTTTCATAATGCATGTTGCAAATGCATGATTCTTCAGAGGGTACCCACAACCTACCTTTTGCAGACTTTCTGGTCTTATTTATTTTGCTAACTGTGAGCTTCTTCACTTGATCTGGCATTTTATTGATGTAATGAAGTGTGAGCAGTTCTTTCGACCTAGGGCAGTCAGTAGAACGAAGATCAAGGCACACACATATTTTTTCCCCTTTGATATTTTCAGGACATCTACCCTTCCTATTGGAGCAGCCCCAAACGCAGCACTGGCGGCGCGACATGAAGCCTGTATAGTGCAGCTTGATCAGTTCACCGTTCACCCCAATGACCTTTGGTGCTGACGTCACCACGCATATCGTCTATTGATATGACTTAAATCGTCATCTAGTCTAAAAACTTGCCTTCTCTCAAGGCATAAAAGTCGCCATCCTCAACAGATTTGTTGTTTGACATTAGTGACAGAATGAATGAAGAATGAAAATGAAATATTGTAACTCTCACACCCATTGCGTTTAGGGTTAATAAAATGTGACCGGTTTTGGGAAAATCGGCCTAAACGCGGCATCTAAAGTTTTCTAATTTATTCTACCAGTAGGCTGCACGGGGCCTTGGGATGCCGTCCTCCTAATTTGGAAGCTGTAGCATAAGCCATCTTCGTCCTACGCACTACAACACTTCTGTATTTTTGCTAAACTTATTATTGCTGATTTCGAAAAAACACCGGGTAAAGGCGTTGCTAAGGTCAGCGGGCGTGCCTTGTGTCCGTATACTATTGCTGCGTGTCTCCCGGACACTATGGAATAAACCGGTTACAGGCGGATTGAAAGAAGTCTAAACGGCTTAATGCAGGGCTCCTTAAGAAACTATGATGGCGAGAATTGCGTGAGTACGTGAATTATGTAGAATAGTAAGTGAATTAGTTAGCTACAGTTTTTTCCCTGCTGTTAGTGAAAAGCCCGCCAATAATTTCTTAGCAACTCTCCGTACACGAGTCCAACCGGCTAGTGTTTCTAGCCTCCTAGTGTGAGTTCTAGACCACGCTAGAGCTTACAACTGCGTCATAAGCTAGAGCTAACTGGTGTCTATCCATTTCTGCCATAAAAAAAATTTCGAAAAAAATCGACCCATAAGGCTTTACCCGGGGATACTGAAAAAAATTGTTTGCCGCGTTTAGGCCGATTTTCGTCACAAATTACAATACTTGTTAGCACATTGATATTCCTAATTTTCATTTCAATTATAATATTAGTTGATAGCTACATCATAAATCTCGAACATTGGAGTTCCTATAAGTCTTAAATCTTGATTTACAATAAAAAGTTAATCATTTACCCATTACAAGTAAGAAACCACTGGACGTCACTAATTTATCTTCCGTTCTGAAGACACATCTATAAGCTCCAAGGTTGTGTTTTTGAGCATTTACGATAGTAACGATGCGATCAAGCTTACCGCTGATTTCTGCGTTACTTGGCAACTTTCCTCCCATAAATTTCCACTTTTTCTTCTCTTGTATGTCACAAAAAAATCGAATTGTGCCTCCAACGTATACTGATTGATGAGTCGGATACACAGAAGATTGTTGTGAACCTAAATCAAAATGAGTGCAATAACTTAGCTATTATTGCTCCAAAGTGAAAAAAAACAACAACTTACAAGATAATTCACCTTTTTATAATTGAACATATCAGCCTAGAACAGCCTAGAACAAGTTACCTTGTAAATTAAGCGTTATTGCTCCCACAAAGGGTACATAATCATATGACCATGCATACCGAAGGCTAGTGTTCCCTTCACACATATACTTTCCTTCATTAAATTCTTCAGCTTTTTTTAAAATCAGTGAATTATTTACAACTTCTGCATTGATAGGAAGCGATCCTCCATTGTATGTCCAGGTTATGGGCTTGAGGTCATTTTTATTGTGTACTTCACAATCAAACTTATAAAATACTCCTTGTTTATAATCGAAGAAATAATTAAAAGCTAAATAAAGTTTCAAAACATACATGATTATAACTTGTTATTTGAAATTGAAGCATTTAAGCCTGATTAACAACATGCAATGACATTTGTTATTACTACGAGCCCTACCTAGTACACCGTTACACCTCGCAAAATCCTAGGAAACGCAGCCCCCCAATCAGCTTAATGCCACCGAAATGCAGTAGGCCTTATTATTTCTATCAAAATATTGACATTTAAACAACTAAACAAATTATACTAAATCGCCCGCTAACGTATCCGGAATCATTTAGAGCTATTTAAAAACTAGTAGCTGGGCTCATACTTTGAAATGAGTAAGGAACCCCTTCGTCAGCAAAGTAAGCGGCTCCAATTGGTCTTGCAGCAGTCTAGGCTGCGCTCCTCCATTTATCCCCTCTCAAAGTCTTGCATAATCTATATGGGGGACTTTTGATTGTTTGCTGAGTTCAAAATATCTACTGAATAAATTATTTGGTGTATATTTATTTAAATTATGATACCAGTGATGTATTTCAACACAAATGCTAGCGAGTCAAAATCTACACTATTGTTAAATGATTGATTTTAAGTTCTAACACTCAAGTTACTAAAAAAAAAGTCAGAGTTTTAAAACTACCTATATACAGTAAAGGAGAACCAATGCTGTAGCCACTCTCCCTACTCTTTGAAACAACAAGTCACTTTATTTTGACACTTACTTAGGTTATATTCTTTAGCTAAGTAGTAGTTATAAAGCACAATACTTCACAAAACTGAACAAATGTACAATTTAACAATATTTAACATAAATTTAAGAACTAATGCCAGAAAATGATTCTACACCCCAGAAAAACCTATTCTAGTGAAATTATACATATATCTGGAATGTATGTGTTCTGGTAGAAGAAACCTACAGGCAGGGATGGCCTTTGGAAGACACTTGTGTATTGGTGCGTCCACGCTGTAATTGCACACCCTCGCTCTACCTTGTTCTTCGATTTTCGTCCATTTTCGTCGATGTTCGTCGATGTCAGACGAACTTGTTTGTACAATATTTATAATGAAGTACCTTGAAATCTGCAGGATTTAGAAAACTCGGATGATTCTGGGGCTTTGGGATGCCAGCGTAGCGACAACGCCATTTGGAGCCTGTGGGAATTCTAAATTCTGCAACTTTCTGGGGTACCGCACTCAACTTTTTTAGCACTCTAATTTTTTAGACCGAACTCAATTCGTCACTTTCGTCCACGATGTTACCTTCTGCTTCTTCATCCTCTACTTCCGCTTCATCATTAAATTCAGCCTCAACTAACTACTGAGTGCGGGAACATATCGAGCCTTTACCTCAAACTCGACCAAGGCAAAACCCTCTACCGCTGCCCAACTTCAGGAACTTAAAGATTTGGCAGAACAAGCTAAAGCCAATGATGTGGATCCCAATATGTTACTCTTTGCTCAGCTCTACTCTAAGCAAAATCAGCCTCAGCCGTCTGTCCCTCTGGTAAGGACTGAACCCCTTTCCCAATCTGTAGGAGAAATAAAACAAGGTGAGGACATCTTGTGTTTTTACACCGGTTTGAATACCACATGAAACTCAGATCAGTCCCCACCCATGATTGGCTGCATGTTCTTCCCAGTCTCTTGCATGGAGAATTTAGTGAAGCTTACTATAATAATATTTCACCCAGATTCCCTAGAGTCGTTTGCTGACATGGTTTCTCTCTCAATGATTGTTTAAACTCATTTCCCCTGAAATTTTGTTCAAATAGCCCTAAATCCCTTATGCAGTGGTTTAACCACTGGAAATATAAGTTTGGTGTTGTGCTTGAGCATCTCTCATTTATGTCTGAATATTCTGATGAAGACATTGCGTCCGCTTCCCAAATTTTGGCTACTATTGATGTTCTCACTGGCATGACTAACGACTCTAGGGAATCTGTGCTCAATAGAGGCCACACCTCTAACCACTCCTTTGTGCAGGATTGTAGTGCGATGTGTTCATACACCGACTATTCCCAGAAACCCAGACATTTTAACTCACAGTCTTACCCCAACTCTCATCAGGGTAACCATGGCAACAACTCACCTGGTAGATTTGCTAATGCAATAGTTTCAACCATCATAACTCTCACACTTACCAACCTAAATCCCATTTCAATTCATACTCTACACCTCATTCTAATGCCCACGCTTTCTCCAACCGCCCTCTGTCTCCACCCAAACGTGATTTGAACTCGGTTACATGCTATAAGTGTAATAACACAGGCCATTATGCCAACAACTGTCATGTTTGTGGGCCAGCCCACATGAAAAGAAAGAACTTAAGACTGTTATGCGTGTGTGTTATTTAGAGTTGTGATCATTGTGTGCGCAGGTCACCTGCGGTAGTTTCCTGTAGCATTGTGATTGGTCAGTTTTGCGAGAGGACTCGTCTCATAAGTCCTCTCGCCACGTGTTGTAATTTAGTCAAGTTTACAGTAGCATTTTCTAGTAAATCTCGAAGTGAGGCTAACCCCTCTTGCTTGACTCTGGTGGCAGCGATACTAGCTGTCCCCAGAGCTGTGGCGATTCGTGCGCTGTTCGCAGACCGGACCCACAGAAACTGGTGGCAGCGGTGGGATCTCTGGGGAAGACATTCCGCTGGAGACTACCAACGAACCTACAACAAGTGCGCTTGTGTGGAGGAACGAACAAACTTACCGAGGGCAGGCGGAACGAGTTCCAGTCGAGCCCGAGTCACCCTGAAGGAAGACATTCCGTAGAAGGACGCGCAGCTTCGAAGCTTAGGCTGTGGGAGCTATCACTCTTGCTGGGCGACAGCGGCAGCGAGAAAGAAGAAATCCAGTCACGAACATCAGGCCGAGGCGGTGGTGTTCTACGCATTTCACTGGGCGACAGCGGCAGTGGACTTACCTCATTCACAGACTCCGGACTACGGTGGCGGAGCCTTCACTCCTGCAAGCTTCGGCTGTGTTGGGAACTACCACTGGGAGACATCCCCCGAACGGCGTGGTATTTGTGTGTCATTCACCTTGTGTTTTTTTGTGTTGCATTTTTTTTTAATTGTACCGTTACTTCCGTTGTTGAGTTTTGTAATCCGTGTTGTATATTTTTACTTCCGTTGTTGAGTTTTGTAATCCGTGTTGTATATTTTTTTTGTGCAGCTTTCCAGTAGGGCAGCGAGGACACTCACTTCCCTATGACTGAGGTTCGAGCTGTGGGGACTAAGAAGAAGACATCGAGAAGGACGACGCTCGTGGATAGCGAGTACAAACCTACCCACCCACCCGGTCACTCCAAAAGATCACCATACCCTAGGCGGCCTACGGAGGTCAGAACGGGAAAGTCTGAGGAGCTGGACACCATTGTTAGTGAGTCAGCAGGGTCAGGGGCTGAGTCTGAGTCAGAGCAGTTGGTGGAGGTAGACGAGAGTAGGCCAGAAGAGATGGCTAGGAGGGAGGAGAGCGAGCTCAGTGTGTTGCTGAGGTACATGATTGAGAAAGATGAGAAGCAGAAGGAGGAGGAGAGAGAACGTAGGAGGGAAGAAGAAGAGAGGCGCAAGGCCGAAGAGGGGGTTAGACAGGAGGAGTTGGAGAGATACAGGGCTGAGGAAGCAGAGCGTAGGAGACTAGAAGAAGAGAGAAGGGGGGAGGCTGAAGAGGCTAGAAAGAGAGAGTGGGAAAGAAAGAGGGACGAGGAGAATGCTAGAAGGCAAGAAGATAATCTCAGAAGAGATAGGAGAGAGCTAATACAGGAGAAGCTGAAGGCTATGGGGTCGTACAGAGAGGGTACGGAGTTGGTGGATTACTTGGGCAAATTCGAGAGAATTATGAAAGAGTCAGGGGTTGGAGAAGAGGGATGGACAGAGAGACTGTTCCCGAGGTTGCCAGAAGGACTATGTGCAAGGATTAGTAGTGTGAGGGAAAGAGATGCAGGGTATGAGGAGGTGAAGAAGGTCTTACTGAAGTCCGTGGGTGAGACTCCACTCACCTACGGACACCAGCTGTTTGAGCTAACTGGGGAGGTTGTGAAGCAGAAGTCTGCAGGGGAAATATGCGAGCAGATCCTGAGAGTCTGCAGAGGGGTATTGCAGGGCTGTACTACCCACGAACAGTGTGTTGTATCTCTGGCCACGGCACTGACTAGGAAGGTCATGCCACAGGCAGGGAGAGTGTATCTGGAGGGGAAAGAAATTAAAAGTGCAGAGGGGTTGAGAGATGCTTGGGAGACATGGATGTCTGGGAGGCAGAAAGGGAATTTTTACAAGCCATGGATGGGAGAATTTGTTGGAGAGAGGGGTGGATTTAAGACAGAAAGGAGGGATGGATTTGTGAGCAGAGAGTTAACTTGTTTCTCATGTGGAGCTAAGGGCCACAGGGCTGTTGATTGCAAGAAGGGCAAGAGCCCTGAACCTAGCAGTGGGTCTGCGGGTTTTAGAGTTGTAACCTGTTACAACTGTGGTAAGCCAGGTCACAGGAGTACAGAGTGCATGAGTAAGAAGGTGGGGGCGCCTGTGAAAAAGGAGGGTGGCAGAGTAGCCAAGCTGGTAGTTGAAGGGAAGAAGGACAATTTTGCATGGGGCCTTGTCAATGGGGTCCGATGCAAGGTTCTAGTAGACTCTGGGGCGAGTGTGGGAGTTATCCCAAGGGAGCTATTGTCAGATAGTCACGAGGATTGCGGGGAGGTTCATGTAGAGAGCTTCCACGGTACAAAGAGAACACACAGGAGTACTGTGGTGACATATGAAGTAGGAGGGGTGATAAGATCCAAGCTGGCCATGATCGATGAAAGGGAAGGAGTTACCAGCATAGTCCCAGTGAGTCTGAGGGATGAGGAGGTTGTTAAGGCTTATGCTCAGGCAGTCGCCGATTACCAGCAGGAGAGTGAGACCGAAGCGAGAAGGGAGGCCGAAGTCAAGGTTTTGACTAGGAGTCAGGCTAAGGCAGAGGCCGAGCTAGACAAATGTGAGGAGGATGCAGAAGTAGAGGAGTTGTGGTGCACAGTGGAGGAGTCTGTTCAGGAAGACTTGGGAGATGAGGTGGAGGCTTCGGTAGAAGAAGGGGAGGTAGAATCTATGCAAGAGAGCACGAGGGGGAGTGTGGTTGAGGAGGAAGGAGAAGAAGAAGGGAGTGCGAAGGATTTAGACTCAGTTGCTGTGAACAGCTCCGAGCTAGAGCTGAATCAGTTAGCAGGGGAGATAGGGCCTATGGGAGAGGGCTCAGACGGGGAAAGGTTCAGAGAATGTTTAAGGTCAGATGAGAGTTTAAAGACGTGGAGAGAGTTGGGGAAGAGAGAAGAGAGAGGTTTCAAGTGGGATAAGGAGTTGCTGTTGAGGGGAATGTATGTGTCGTGGGAAGAATTTGTTGATGTGATAGTGGTACCGACGGAATTCAGGGAACGGATTTTGGTGTTGGGGCATGAGAAGTGCGGACATCTAGGAGGGGAGAAGGTGGCGCACTTGGTTGGGAAACATTTTATATGGCCGGGAATGAGTAGAGAGATTTTGGAATATTGTGCGAGCTGTGAGACGTGCCAAATGAAGAGCAAAGGGAGGCCGAGGAAGGCTCCTGCTGTCGACAGACCGGTTCTATCTGAGCCATTTGAGAGTGTTGCTGTGGACTTGGTCGGTCCACTGCCCAAGGGAAAGGGTGGGTGTAGGTTCCTACTCACCTATATATGTTTAGCAACCAGGTGGCCAGAGGCAGTAGCTCTTAGAAGTGTGACGGCGAAGTCAGTAGCCGAGGGGTTATGGTGCGTGTTCTCGAGGACAGCCATACCGGAAGTGATGCTGTCGGACCAGGGCTCACAGTTTTGTGGACGTGTTGTGAAGCAGTTATGCCAGCTGTTGGGAGTGCAGAAGCTGAGGACGTCTCCATACCATCCACAGACTAACGGAACAGTGGAGCGTATGCACGGGACCCTCAAGAGTGTGCTTGGTAGGTGTGTTGAGGATAAGGTAGACTGGGTTGGACATGTACCGTTGGCATTGTACGTATTGAGGCAGATGCCTCATGCTGATAGTGGTTTCAGTCCCTTTGATCTAGTCTTTGGGTTCAGGGTCAGGACACCATTGGATGCACTATACCACGGTATTTACGAGACAGAAGGGAAGGAAAGGAATGTGTGCGATTGGGTTGCTGGATTAATGGACAGGTTGGAGAGAATGAGGGATTGTGCTGCGTTGAAGATGAGTAAGGGGAAAGAAGGCAGGTTGAGGTACTACAATAAGGGGAGCAAGATGAGAGAGTTTGCGGAGGGAGAGTTGGTCTTATACAGGATACCTGGGATGTCATGCAAGTTGGCTGACTCCTGGGAAGGTCCGTACAAGGTTCTAAAACGTATGGGGGAGGTTAACTACAAGATTGGGAAGGTTGGGAAGGAGTCGCATGCTAAGGTGGTGCATGTGAACTGTCTGAAGAAGTTCAAGGAGAGGGAAGAAGTCAATAGGTTGGATTTAGTGTTAGAAGAAGAGAGTCAAGAGAGGAATGTGCTGAGAGACGATTGCGAAGGTTTGGTTGTGGAAGAGTTGGAAAGTGTTATGAGTGAGTTCAGGGATGTGTTTTCGGATGTGCCAGGGAATACGGATAGGGTTAAGATGTGTATTGACACTGGAGACAGCCCACCCATTAGGCAGTCTCCATACTCAGTGCCCATGGGAATTAGAGATGCAGTGAGGGAAGAGATCGACAATTTGTTGGAGTGTGGTATCATAGAGCGCAGCAATAGCTGTTGGGCATCGCCGTTGGTGCCAGTGAAGAAGTCAGGGGGTGGCATAAGGTTGTGCGTGGATTTTAGGAGGCTCAACGATGTGACAGTCAAGGAGCCTTACTACATCCCGGGGTTGGATGAGTTACTTGAGAGAGTGGGAAGTGGTCGTGTGTTGTCAAAGGTGGACTTGGCTAAGGGGTTTCACCAAGTGGAGGTGGTAGAACAGGACAGGAAGAAGACCTGTTTCATTTGCCCCTTTGGCAAATACCAGTATCGAAGGATGCCGTTCGGGCTGTGTAATGCCCCTTCGGTGTTCCAGAGGCTCATGGATGAGGTATTAGTTGGGTGCGACGAGTTCGCAAAGGTCTACATAGACGATATTCTGATAGTGTCGGGTAGTTGGGAGGTGCATGTTAGGCACCTGAAGACGTTGTTTGGTGTGTTGCGTGAGGCGGGGTTAACATGTAGAAAGAGCAAGTGCATGTTTGGGAAGAGGAGATTGGAGTTCTTAGGACATGTTGTGGGAGACGGAGTTATGAGTGTACCGAGAGTGAGAGTCAAGGCATTGGAGGAACACCCGGTTCCTAGGTCCAGAAAGCAGCTGAGAGCTTTCCTGGGTCTGATTGGGTACTACCGTAGGTTTGTCCGTGATTTCCATGAGTGGTCGTCTCTTCTGACTCCACACACGGCAAAGACCTCACCGGGGGAAGTGCAGTGGACGAGCTCCATGCTGGAGGCGTTCCGTAAGTTGTGTATTTCTTTATGTAATCATGTGTGTTTATGTGTGCCATGCAAGGAGGATGAGTTTTGCGTAGAATGCGATGCGAGTGCTTCAGGAGTTGGAGCAGTATTGTCTGTCGAAAGGGAAGGAGAGTGGAAACCTGTAGCGTTCTACTCCAGGCAGTTAAAGGATGCCCAGAAGAGATATAGTGCACAAGAACTGGAGGGGTTGGCACTGTATCAGTCAGTGATTCATTTTGCTTTTTATTTGTATGGGAAGAAGTTTGTTGTATTTACAGACCACAAGAGTTTGGTGTGGCTAACTTCTGGCAAGCAGAAGAATCGACGGGTCTATGGTTGGGCCCTCAAGTTATCAGAGTTCCAGTTCACGGTGGAATACAGGACTGGGAGCAGCAACGTTGTGGCTGACGAATTAAGCAGATGTCACGGTGGAGACAGCAGCCGTGACACCAGTCTTTCAAGAGAGGAGGGGGGAGATGTGGGCCAGCCCACATGAAAAGAAAGAACTTAAGACTGTTATGCGTGTGTGTTATTTAGAGTTGTGATCATTGTGTGCGCAGGTCACCTGCGGTAGTTTCCTGTAGCATTGTGATTGGTCAGTTTTGCGAGAGGACTCGTCTCATAAGTCCTCTCGCCACGTGTTGTAATTTAGTCAAGTTTACAGTAGCATTTTCTAGTAAATCTCGAAGTGAGGCTAACCCCTCTTGCTTGACTCTGGTGGCAGCGATACTAGCTGTCCCCAGAGCTGTGGCGATTCGTGCGCTGTTCGCAGACCGGACCCACAGAATGTTACCCCTATCCACTCAAACCACCTCAAACCCAACCCCCACAACAATCGTATAATCCGAACCCACCTGGTGCACGTCTCGTACCAGTCCCCAGGAATAACAGATCTGTTCGAAATAATTATTCCTACTGATGCTGACCCCTTACCTGTTTCCAATGCTCGTGATGACCATTTACCTGTTCCCAGCATTTCTGATGATTCATTACTTGGCTCTGAACCAACTCCACTTAATTGTTACAATGAGGATGACCTGGTCACACATGGCACTGTCAATGGCATTTCAACCTCAGTTATCCTAGATCCAGGAGCTAAGATTTATCTTATTTCTAGTGATTTCGTCAATGATTCACGCACCCCTGTCAAATATATTAAAATCTTTGGTATCTCTCAAATTCCTCACTCAATTCCAGTGTATGAAGTCCCTGTTGAGCTTCCCACCATTCAAGGAATGTGCCTATTAGCTGTAGACTCTAGACTCCCTCCTAAAACTGTTTTATTTGGAATTGATTTTGGAAAAGACAATTTTATCAAACTCATTGATTGTGTTAAGGTTGACTCTTTACCTGTTCTCACTGTTACCATAGCAATGCAGTCGGAGAATGACCTTGCAGCACAAGTTGCAGAGGCCTTGCACACCACTGAAGGTGCGGTTCCCATATCTTTGAATGACATTCCCGTCTTTGTTGAAGATTCTGGTCCAGTCACCACTGAATTGGAGACTGTCCCTGACCCGTACCCCAGCAGCTCCGTCACAAAGTGTTGGTTTCAGCGCATGAGGGACTTGGCCATGGTGGTTTGAACACCAACCTGGCCTAACATGGTGACTGATATTAGAAAACATGTCCAATCCTGTTAAAAGGGTCTGAAATGTGGTAAGTCGGGTGCTCAGAAGATTCCCATGGTAGAACCAGAAATCATTTTCTCAAAGAGGCGAGAAATTAGCTGTGGACATTGTTGGCCCATTACCAACTTCTAAACACAAATTGAGATTCAAATTCACCGCATGGAATTGTCCACCGGATACCCTTTTGCCATCCCTCTACAGCAGAAGAAACCGCAATAGCACTTTTATCAGTCATAGCCATTCTTGGTGCATTATCTGATCAGGGCTCCAATTTTTTCTCCACCACATTATCACACCTCAAATCCATGTTTCACATCTCTAGCATCAAAACATCCCCATATCACCCCCAATCCAATGGACGTCTTGAACGTTTCCACTCCACACTCAAAGCTATGATCTCCAAAAGCATTTCTGTCAAACATGATTGGCCTGTAGTTCTTGATTTAGTCCTCTATTTTGCTAGGAACACTCCTCACTCCAGACATAGTTTTACCCCCCAAGAATAATTGTTTTTGAAACCTACCCCTTACATTCTTTCTTCCCTAAAATCCCTTTGGACTTCCCACTCACTTCCCAATGTTAACAAGGGTGCTCAAACACTCTTTGAGCGCGAAAAACCCGCCAAATAGGCCACGGTTGCTAGTGCCCGTTAAACTTACTTCTGCTTTACCCCCGAATTATTTTATTTATGCAGGCCAGCAAGTACTGCTCGAGAATGAAGACTGGAAGTCGATTGCATCTCAAGAAATACCCCGTCACCATTTTGGACTTCTTGGCAGTACTGCACGGCTACCGCCGTAGTTTAGAAGCTGATTTTTTGTATACCATTTTCTTACCCGTGCGTGCATGCCATAACGTTGAGTTTTTGTTGAATGAAATTCCATACATTAAAAATATCTCAACGTTATAGGGTCGACCACTTATGGCCCTAAACCCTGGCAAAATCTGAACCATAGCAGTTAGTCCATTCTTGAGCAGTACGCAAGATAAGATTCTGGATTCATTACTTTAGAGCGCGATAATTTTTTATTGTAAGTTGACTCCGCCCCGCCCTATCAGTACGCGCGTAGTGGTGAGTGAGGCACAGCTGCATTTCACGGGCACTAATTTGTTACAGAGCGGGGCGTGACTTTGTGGTAGATAACATGCTACTATTCAGCTGGAGTGCGCTACTAAAGGCGCCCAGGCATTGCTATGTGTGAGCACCCTTAACCCAATTCATTTCTGACCTTGGTAACATGCTTTCCTGCCAAACCCACTTTGTTAAGAAGTCACTTGCTTCTAAGCACTCCTCATCTAGACTCTCAAAGGAATCTGAACTAGCTGCAAACTTTGAAGTTGGCGATCTTGTGTATAAGAGAGCCCCTGGCATCAACAGATGTTTAGATGCCTCATGGGAAGGACCCTTTGTCATTTCACAACTGCGACCCCCAGTTAATTGTTCCATTGCACCCTAAAGAAAGAAATGCAAACCAAAGGTAGTCCACCTATCACAGTTAAAGAAAGCATCACCCATTTACAGATCACTCATTATCCCTGATGAAGTTGTCGAAGATTTTCACGTTCCTAATAATGCACCATAACCTGTTAAACTCTCACCTCAGCAGCAACAGCAGCTTACTACAGCGCTTGAAAGTTTCCCTCAGTTTTTTCTGACAAGCCGGGTATTATCACCTTAGCTGATCATTCTATCATAGTCACTTCCACCACACCAATTTTGTCACCTCCTTATTCTGTTCCTCTAGCCCATCAGGATGCCTTCAGACTGGAAATCGAGAACCTCTTGTCCCTGGGTATCATAGAGCCTAAATGCTCTAAGTGGAGCAGTTCCCCCATGCCCGATAGTTATTGACTATAGGAAGCTTAACTCAATCACTGTTCATGGACCCTTCAGTATGCCTTCCATTGATGACATTTTGTCACAGCTGCCAAAATCAACCTTTCTATCCAAACTGGATCTCCTAAAGGGATTCCACCAGGTTCCCATGTCAGAAACTTCCAAAGAATTCACTGCCTTTACATGCCTACAAGGTAAATTTCAATACTGTGTGATGCCTTTTGGCTTAACAAATGGCCCCTCAACCTTCCAACTGCTTATGCAGTCCAGGGGAGTAGGAACAGGGGGGGTAGGGGGGGCACAGGACCCCCCAATATTTTTAGTGGGGGGGTAAATGAGGGTTTTACCCCCCCCAATAATTCTGGCACTAATTTGTAATACTAACAGTAAATATAATTCTGGCATGAATTTATAAAATACTGTTATCAAAAGCTGTTTAGTGCTTCTATTATACCTTTTTTTTAATCATTTCTACTGATTAAAGCATTGTATAGTGTGCCAAAAAGTTTAAAATTTTAGAATTTAGAATAATTTATTGTGGCTAATAGACCAATAAAATAACTAATAAAGCTTCAATTATTGTTTTTTCATATCGCACAGCAGACCTACCATTTTGCCCCCCCCCCAATATTTTTCATCTTCCTACTCCACTGCAGTCAGTTTTGAGAGGATTGGAAACTTACAGTCTACCCTATATTGATGACATTATTATTTTCTCTTCTTTTGATGACCACCTCTCACACATTACCTCAGTACTCTCTAGACTTTCTCATGCTGGCCTCACCGTGAAGCATTCTAAATGCTCTTGGTGTTTCAAGACATTCGATTTTCTTGGATTTCATGTTGGCAATGGACACCTCTCAATACCAGAAGCTAGAATTTTGCACATTTCATCTTACATTATTCCCTCAACTAAATCAGACTTGAAATCAATTCTTGGGCTCATTACATTTTATTCTAGATTTCTCCCCAAACTTCTCACCACACTTCAGTTTTGAATTCCCATCTCAAACGAACGAGCACAGACACTACTTTGTGATGACGACTACATTGACTCATTTAAATTTATTTTCTCATTAATTGTCACACGCTCCTCTCTGACAATCCCAAATGATGATTCACGGTGTGTGTTCTCTGATGCCTCATACCAAGGCATCGGAGGTTCTCTTTGTGTTTTCAGGAATTCTTTATGGACACCCTGTGCATTCTATTCGAGGCAGCTCATTCCAAGGGAAAGGAACTATGAAATCCTGGACCTTGAAGCCCTTGCTCTGCTTTCAACTGTGACCCATTGTCACTACAATTTGTCTGGTCTCTATTTTAAGGCATTTACTGACCACAGTCCCCTAGTCAACATCATCAATGGTCAACCCCCTCCCGCCAAACTAACAAGATGGAAGCTCAGACTGGCCGAATACCATTTTGACCTCTTATATATAAAGGGTGAAGCAAACCCAGTAGCCAATGCCCTCTCCAGACCGTCCTGGTCATCCCCAGAGCAGGAAACCCTGCCTACTACCACTCCTTCTCACCAGCATTAGCAGCATCTTCTTCCCTTCACTGTTCTAGCATTTTTGAAGGGAGGGGAGATTTGGTAGAATCCCTACCACATTACCAGAACATACCCCAATCACACCCCCTGGACACTCCCTCATCTGAACACCTTAGATTATTAAGGGTGGCCGGATCCATCCGCTTGAGTTCAGGTGCGTAGAGTCCGGAGAACGGCTACTGGAGGAGAGGCAGCCTGGTGCACCTTGCCGCGTGAGCTCAGATGATGTATGGAGAGTTGCTGTAAACGAATATGAGACAACCAGAAGCTAAACTAAAACACCACAACTTCGCAAAGTATACTTCTGCTACTACTGCGCGATAGTTTCTGCTCGCGTATTATGAAATGGTGGGGTATTGGCGGGGAATAAATTAATGTCCGGATCTACAGGCAGTGCGCGTTGCTATGTGCGGCCACCCTTAACATGAATATTGTATTTATTATTTCTAATTAGCTAACTGATCATTCACATATTTCATTTAACCCTCACTTCCTGTATCACCTAATCACCCTTGTGCATGCCAGTGGGGTTCCTATTATATTGGCCTGCTGAGCATGTGCTCCTTTAGTGTCATTCCATGAGCTTTACATTACACTTAACCCTAAGACATTTTTCTGTTCTGCCTTGGAAAGCAGCAGCTGGAACCTGTGGAAGGTTTGTGTATAGCTTGTGATACTCAGGTGGCAGCTACTCTCAGTTGTCTCCCCTCTACTTACACCACACAAGCAAGCAAGGTGTTTTGAGAAGCTAAATACAAGGAGAAATTTTTAGGGGAAAAGAGAAACTATATACTTCCATGCTTACAACAAAAAAAGTCTACTAATTAAGTATAGCTTAGTTAATTTAATTAGTTATAGCTAATCTGAACAGACAGTTAGTCCTCTAATCAAATTATCTTCAGCATGTTGCCCTGATTTATACAATGCAAAAAAAAATCAATTGATAAAATTGTATACTCAAACTGGTATACTGAATTTGCTACACAACATTTTAATTAGAAATCAAAATCTCTTCTTGAGCTTGAATGTATGGGTCTATCTCTGAATGTATGAGCCTATCTCTGAATGTATGGGCCTATCTCTGAATGTATGGGCGTATCTGTACATTTATTATAATATTCATGGGAAATGAGGGTAAAAGTGACCAAAAAGAATGTATCCCTGATTTATACAATGCAAAAAAAAAAATCAATTGATAAAATTGTATACTCAAACTGGTATACTGAATTTGCTACACAACATTTTAATTAGAAATCAAAATCTCTTCTTGAGCTTGAATGTATGGGTCTATCTCTGAATGTATGAGCCTATCTCTGAATGTATGGGCCTATCTCTGAATGTATGGGCGTATCTGTACATTTATTATAATATTCAGGGTAAAAGTGACCAAAAAGAATATGCAACCAACCAGATTTTCTTAGGACATGAGTAGGAAGTTCGTCATGATTGTTAGCTGTATACCACTTGTTGTTGTTGATGTTTTTTTTTTTAATTTGTTAATTTTGACTTTGTCTTACAGTACCTTCTCTACATAACTATAGCTTAATTAACCCATTGTTTTGCTTTTGCTTTAAAAGCACCTATTTAACATTCTCTTTGTGAAAAGTTGGGATATATGTTTCGACATTATTAGTGATGCATACCCATCACTTTTATTTCCACGTAGGTAATATAATAACGATGAATGAATGTTTGAGGGTCTAATTCCTCATAATAGCAAGTGTAGTTTCCAAAATGTTCTTGTTGTACAGGAGCAAATGTTAAATTTTTGCCAGTCAGAAAAGATTTACCATATATCGGACCATGATTAAATATCCAAATTGGGATGCGATCATTCAGAAAAGGATTTTTAGACAATGTTAATTCTTCTCCAATAGTTATCTCAATATACTGAGGAGAAATGTCTTCCCAAGGATTGATTTCTTGTAAATAAGTATATAAAATTTGTCACTAAGTTGTACATAAATATGAATTTGTCCTTGCAAGATTAATGAATAAGTGTATACATCACACACATGTCCTAATCATGCTTGCTTAATTTTAAAGTAATAAGTTTATAAACCATACATGAACAGAAGCTTGATTATACTAAACCTCATTCCCTCATGATCTATTAGTAAATAGTACAGCAATATTAGGCTCACTGCTACATAATAAAGCCAGTTGCACCACATGCACAAGACTCAGTAACTAGCATAATATAATAAAGTTAACTTGCTAAAAAGGGCTGGCTTAATCAATAGGGTACTTTCCTTAAAACCTACATGTTACTGTTCCATTCCGGTGCTTCTTTTGTACCCCGACCACATACAAAAAACTGATGAAATTATTCTAAGTCAATTACATCATTTCCATCTCAGATGTTATGCCTGGAAGTTATTTAACAATACATTAATTCTTCTAATGATACTTTAATAAAGCTTTAAAACCAGAAAGTATGCAATAATATGAGGGGTTTTTTTTGGAGGAAACTTCTCATCAAAATAGTGGAATAATATTAAATTAATACATTATTATGTGTGTATAAAATATGTAGCTCCTTGGTAAAAAATGTCCACTATGTCAGGAAATAACAGGAATTAGCAACTCCACTGTCCTCAGTTACCGTGCAAAAACTCACTGCTGAACAATCAGCCACCATAGGCGGCAGAAGCAGTTAAAACTTGGGGGGGCTCAACCTAATTAGCTATAAACTATAGTGTATATCTTTGCTTACAATGAGTTTAGACTGAAACTGTTTGGGGCAGTGTTAAATAATACATTGTAAATATTATGATTTTTCAATGCATTTATTAAATTGAATAAACCTTTAATGAAATTTAAAACTCTCAGATACACATTAATCATAAGTACCAAAATATTTATGTCGTTCACTATTAGAAATAAACTCCTTCGCAATAACTTGCATATCACACTCATCAGTTAATTGTTTGTGGACATGTAGCAGCAAGCAATTGTTAAGCCTTTTTTGAGTCAGTGTGGCACGCAAGTAGGTATCAATTCGTCTCAAAGCAGAAAAGGTTTTTTCAGATGTGGCTGATGTATGGGAATTGTCTAATATAACCTTAATAACTTGTGTACTTCAGAAAATATGGATTTGTACCCAAATTGAGAGTTCATTGCATCACAGACTGTTCGCAAACTGGTGACTACCTTTATTTCAGGAAGTGCTTGACGAATCATATCACTCAGAAGTGGAAGCTGCTTTTGTAGGGCATCAAAATCACAACCACTACTATAACATGATTCTTTTACAACATCAAATTCAGTATCAATATTTTTGCCATTAGATGCATTCATTAATAAGTTTTCAAGAGCCAACACAGGTGCCAAAAAACCATTCTGGTGATTGAAACGATCTTCAAGCTCCCTGAGAAGTAAATCAAGAGTTTCAAAGTATTGATGGCGGTAATAATCTTTGGGACTCTGATAGCAATGTGGTTGACTGCCTTCATCAAGCCTTGAAGGAGCTCTTCTGTATCGAGGAAGCTGAGGTGAACTAATATTTAATTGTTGAGCTTCTTTGGTCACTCCAGAGTAAAAGTGATCAAAGCAGTCATCTGTGCGATGTCGTCTATAAAAAGACTTTGCAAGATTTACTGCTGCACTGAGGTATTTTTTCCCTGCAGACTCTTCGATAATGTTTCTGATGCACCAAAAATTAGATGCCCAAGCTTGAGGCCAAAAAGAGTTTGAAACTTGTCCAGAGCTGCTAGAAGTCCACCAACCTTCAGACCATATTCATTACGAGTAGTATGATTAACTTCCTCAAGGGTCTCCATCAGTACTGAATAATTCTTTAAAACAGCTTCTATAGCTCCAGTCCTGGTGGTCCATCTTGTAGGACAAAGAGGCTTGATGCTAACGCCAGAGAGTTATCTGGTTGAACCAGCTTTTCTGAAAACAGGTATGATCTTTTTGCTGAAAATTTAATAAGCTTGGCCATTTCTTTTATGGTGTCAAGTGCATCTCGAATGAAAGGCAGTTGCCTCCCTGCATCTTGTAAGCACAAATTAAGGGAATGTGCTAGGCAATGAACTGGAAGTGCAGATGGTGTTTCATCTCTAATTCGTGTAACAAGGCCACTCCTTTTCCCCTGCATATTTGCTGCCCCATCAAAAGCCTGGCCTCTACAAAGAGAGAGGGAGAGAGCAGCGTATGAGTACATCTTTTACAACTGTAAAGAGTATTTCTGAAGTGGTGTTTGGTAGGTTCATCAACCCATCTAATGGAGATATTGAGCTGTTCTATGTAAGACATGTCAGTGGCTTCATCTCCAATCACTGAATACCATGATGGTGAGCATGCACAGATCTTTTGAATCAGTGAACATAAAAATGCTCTGGCCCATCATAGAAATCAGCTCATTAATGAAATCATGAGATAAATACCCTGTCAAAGGCAGATAGCAAAATTCTGGTATAAGTTGCCTTCCACTTCAATATGACCTCGAATAGCAAGTCCTTGACGAACAAGATATCGAAGACAGTGTAAAAGCTTCAATAGACCTTGTCTATGAACTGCTTGCTCCCTTTTAACTACGGAACTCCATTGTTCACTCACAGAGGTTAGCTTATGGAGCTCCCACTTCAACAAGCTTCTTGGTGAGTTTTACATGATTCATGCTTTTTAAATTCTCCAGGGCTTTTTTCCATTTGTCATAACCAACTGCAGTGAAAGTCAATTCACCTCTTTTACAAAATGTAA